>OGDN01000028.1_pt1 | contig 233372 bp, 207 predicted proteins | sample 1570271 | NCBI WGS metagenome assembly OGDN01 (sample SAMEA4384481, study PRJEB24528) | human gut metagenome | reverse complement strand
TCTGGATTGTGCATTCCCTTTCTTTTTGTTCCCTTTAATTAGCCATGAACTGCTTGACACCCTGGCTTTTGGCCGCGGGGTTGTCCTGGCCGTAGCCTTCCAGAAGGTTGATGCCGCCCCACACGCAAAGGCCGCCGCCCAGGGCGATGACCAGGGTCTGCAATACGTCGATGGCACTGTTGAAGAACTCCATAAATCATGTTTCCTTTCGTTTTGTAGAATTGTTGTCGGGTTCGTCTGTCAGGTCTTTTGCGCTCAATTCGTACATATCGAAAGGCTCGTCCGGCTTCACGATGGCCGGTCTGCGCTTCGTGTACCGTTCTACGTCAAAGACGTTCTTCTTGTCGGCGTCGGACAGGTATTTGTAGCGGGGGTGCTTCGTCAGGTCATACTTGTCGCTGAAAAACGGGCGCACGCCCCGAAGCTGCAAGATACACTTGCCGCCGTCCATGACCGCGATCTCGTCCTGGGTCATCAACTCCTTTCCCAATTTCTGATAGCTGAGGCCGTGAGAGGTCTGCGCGCCGCGATTTTCGGACTGGCTCAGGCTGTCGATGGTCTCCTTGCCCAGCAGCTCCGAAATCTCTTTCAGCGTGGACTTCTCCTTGCCTCCCAAAAACAAGGTGACGTCGCAGTTGCCAACAATGGTATCCGCCGCGTCCTTGTAGATGGTCTTTAACTGGCTTTGCGACTGCAAAATAATAGAAGCCGATATCTCACGGCTTCGGATGGTGGCGATCAGCTTGTCAAAGTTTGGTATCTGGCCGATGTTGGCAAACTCGTCCAGAAGGCACCGCACATGGACAGGCAGCCGCCCGTTATAGAAATCGTCCGCCTTGTCACAGAGCAGGTTGAATAGCTGGCTTTGCAGCATGGCAATGACGAAATTGAAGGTGGTATCGGTATCGCTCATAATGAGGAACAGCGCCGTTTTCCGGTCGCCCATCGTGTCAAGCTCCAATTCGTCCTCCGTCATAATGTCCCGCAGCTCCTTGATATCGAAGGGAGACAGGCGGGCGCCGCAGCTCACCAAAATACTTTTGAGAGTTTTGCCGGCCGCCATTTTGAACTTGACATATTGTTTGACGGCGAAGTGCTCCGGCTGCTTTTTCGCCAGATCGTCAAAGAGGATATCCACGGGACTTTTGTATGTCTCGTCGTCCTCCCTGGCTTCACAGGCGTTCAGCAGATCCAGAAGCGTGATGAAGTTCCGTTCCTCCGGTTCCGCCTCATACCAGATGTAGCCGATCAGAGCGCAGTATAAAAGCCGCTCGGCTTTGACCCAAAAATCTTCGGAGGATTTTTCACCGTCGCCCTTCGTGTTGGCAATGATGACATTGACCAGTTTGAGGATATCCTTCTCGGAGCGCACATAGGCCAGCGGGTTATATTTCATGCTTTTGGAAAAATTGATGGTGTTCAGGACTTTGATCCGGTAGGGTTCATAGATGATCCTGCCGTGCCGGTCCCGCACCGGCTTTCCGTTCTCGTCCCGCTTCGGCCCGCCGTGCAGGAGCATTTTCCCCGTTTCCTTCAAAAGCTGCCCTTTGGGATCGGTGATGACATAGGAGCTGTGCATCTGCATGATAGACGGTTTGACAAAAAACCGCGTCTTGCCGCTGCCGGACCCGCCGATGACGAGAATATTTTTGTTTCTCGCATACTTTGGCTGCTTCGGGCGGCTGGTCATGGTGAGGCTTTCTGTCCGGGTCAGCGGGATGTTCCAATCGGGAACAGGGTCTATGTAGGGCGCGATATCCGCCGCCGTGCCCCAGCGGGCAGAGCCGTATTCGATGCCCTTGCGGTATTTTTTCGCGTTCTTGCCCTTGACATACACCGCCAGCCGGACAAGGACCGCGCCGAGGATACCGACGCAGATATCCAGCGCATGAAAGCTGGGTGCGGAGCTGACAAAGGCTGTCTGGAAGCCCTGCCCGATATGCAGCAGCTTTTCCGAGGCGTCGAGCCCCGGCGCCAGCCGCACCGCCTGGCAGAGCTTATCAAAGAGATACACAAAGAACAGGTACGGCAGGTTCGGCAGAAGATATTTTTTGAGTTTGTCCTTCATCGCTCCACGCTCCGTTCTCTGGTCTTGACCTTTTCGCCGCGCTCCTGCTCCTTATGCTGTGTTTTGGACTGATCCTGCGCCTTTTCCAGCTTGCGCCGGATGGAAGGGGCTTTCTCGCGGCTCAGGTTTTTAGCGGAAAACTCCCGGAAGGCCGCCGTAATGACATCGGCATCCCGGCCCTTGAAGAACACCAGGTAACGGGTATGCTCCCCGGAGGTGTCTTTCTTCAAAGCAAAATCCAGGCCGTACTTCTTCGCCGTGGAAGAAAAGGCCCGGATGTTCTGATCCGTGATCTCGATGTTGGAAACGCCGGTGTTGTGTTTCATAAGCTGCCGGAGCGTCTGCTTGCCGTGCCGGAGCTGGGGATTTTTCTTGTGCTTCTCCATGTCTGCCAGCACCTTCTTCATGGCCTGCTGCAAAAGCTGTGCGGTCATTTTGCTGGCCTCCACACATAGCGCAAGGGTTTTCTGCGTGATTTCTTCCTGCAAGGCGTTCACCTCCGATCTCCGCTGCCGTACAGGTCATGGCTGACAAGGGATGTGTAATAGCTATCCATCGTGACCGGGGCGTTATACAGCGCCGCCAGCAGATATTTCTTGATGTTGCGGACATAGGTGGTGTTCTCCCGCATCCGGTCAAGGACATACTCGATGTGCGAGGCGTTCAGCTTCAGGAACCGCGACCGGACGACCTCTGCCGGGTAGTCGTCCCCGGCCACGCGGATCATCTCCCGGTTGGAACAGACGGTATCCACCATAAGCTCCACCAGCTCGTCCAGCCGATCTTTATCCAACTGCACATTCTGCGAGAGAACGTCATACTCGATGTTCTCCAAAATCAATGCCCGATAGCTTTCCCGCTTTCGCATCCCGTCCTGCCCGGTCTGCGCCCTGGGGGCTGTGGGACTTGATAGGATAGGACTTGATTCTTGCGTAATTGATAAATCTGTCTTTGATGGATAGTTACTTGATTCTTCTTTATTTAATTGGGCGGGGTTCTCCTGAATTGGAGCGCCCAACATTGGATTTGCCTGTACGGGATTTTCCCGTATAGGTTTTTCCTGTGTAGGTGATGGCGCTTCAGGCTGTTCCAAAATGGTGTACTCAATAGAGCCAAGCTGCCCGTTTGCACCGCGGACACGTGCACGGATCAGGTAGCCGTGCGCCTCCAGCTCCCGGATGCCACCGCTGATGCTGTCAATGCCATCCTTGCAGATACGGGCAAGGCCCTTCATGGTGTAGTCCCAATTCTCCGGCAGGGACAGCATGAGAGATAAAAGCCCTTTCGCTTTCAGCGACAGCGACATATCCCGCAGATGGTAGTTGGACATGACCGTGTAATCTCTGGTCTTTTCGATACGGAATACAGCCATCTTCGCACCTCCTTCCTGTGAAAATGAAAAGTGTTGATTTTGGGCGGTTTGTCCGCCTGTACGCCTCCGCAGCCTCCCACATGGGAAAACACCCGCGCCCTGTTCGGAACGCAAGCCACAGCGAATGAAACAGCAGATTTTCCGCCCTAATCACAACACTTGAATTTGGGTATAGAAAAAAGGCGGCTGTCTGAAAAACAGTCGCCCCAAAAGGGGATATATACAAGTTATTTGCTACTCGTCCGCCTTGAAAACCGTTGATATTACTGGCTTTTTCAAAAAGTTCTGTATCACCACTCGCACCAAAAACGCCAAGGTACATCGTACCTTGGCGTTTTTGTTTTTCCCGAGCGCGCAAAAAAGGCCTCCGGCGGATCTTCCGCCGGAGGCTTTCTGCATTTATGAAGAGCGGCGCAGGTTATCCAACGATGAAGTACAGGACCATGAGCGCGCACAGCAGGTACATGATCGGGTGGATCTCCTTGGCCTTGCCGCGCACGAGCTTGACGAGCACGTGCACGATGATGCCGGCGCCGAGACCGTTGGTGATGTTGCCGGTGAAGGCCGTGAACATCATCATGACGCACGGGCCGATGGACTCATCGTAATCCGTGAAGTCGATCTCCGTGAAGCCCTTGAGCATGAGGAAGCCGACATAGATCAGCGCCGGGCCGGTCGCGGCATACGGGATGGCGACGAACAGCGGCGCGAGGAAGATGGTCAGCAGGAACATGATGCCTGCGACGAGCGCAGTCAGACCGGTGCGGCCGCCGGCCTCCACGCCGGAGGTGGATTCAACAAAGGTCGTGATGGTAGTATTGCCGGTCAGTGCGCCGATGCACGTGCCGATGGCGTCGACGAGGAAGGGGCGCTCAATACCGGGCAGATTGCCGTGTTCATCGAGCATATTGGCACGGTTGGCAACGGCGAGCACCGTGCCGAGCGTGGAGAAGAAATCACCGAAGAAGCACACAAATACGAGGATCAAGCCGCTCGCGGTGAACACGCCCTTGAAATCGAGGTTGAACATGATATTGCCGATGTCGCCGAAGTTCGGCATGGCCGCGACGCCATTGAGCGTCGTCACGCCGAGCGGGATGCCGATGAGCGTGGTGGCGATGATGCTGATGAGGATCGCGCCCTTGACGTTCAGGGCGTTGAGCACGATGATGAGCAGCAGGCCGCCGATGGCCAGCAGCACGGCGGGATCGGCGAGATTGCCGAGGGCAACGCCGTTTTCAAACGAGCCGATGCCGCAGTTCTGAAAGCCGAGATAGGCAATGAAAAAGCCGATGGATGCAGAGATCGCGATCTTGATGTTCTTCGGGATGACGCGCACGATCAGGTCGCGCAAGCCGAAGACCGTCAGCAGGAGAAACACGATGCCGGAGATGAGCGTGATCGCCATGGCCGCGCCGAAGCTCAGCGCCTGCGACTGGATGAGCGCGCCGAGAATGAAGTTCGAGCCCATGCCGGTCGAGAGCGCAAAGGGGAAGTTCGTGTAAAAGGCCATCAGCAGCGTGATGAGCCCGGACACGAGCGCACAGGTGACCATGATGGCGGACTTGGTGATGACGACACCGTTGACGTCCGTGATGTACGCCTCGCCGCCGCAGATCGCAGCCGGCTGGACAGCCAGCACATACGCCATGGTCATGAACGTGGTCAGCCCCGCGATAATCTCGGTTTTCTTATCCGTACCGCGCAGGCTGAGGTGGAAGAATTTCTCCATCAAATACTCCTTATCCTTTCTCTATCTCTGATTCGTTTATGCTTCCGCATCCGCAAACACGGGTACAAACGTCTGTGTAGCGCCGTTTACAAGACCCATATCCGTAATGACCACGCTCGGCAGCACCGGCAGCGCCATGACGGCAGTCGCCAGCAGGGTGAGCCGTCCGCCGCTGATGGCATCGAGCGCAGCCTGCACGGCCGCGATCTCGTCCGCGACCTCAGCGCAGGGCTTCTGGCTCATGAGACCGGCGGCCGGGAGGGCAACGTGCGTCTCCTCCGCCCCGTCGATCACGCAGACGCCGCCGCCGCACGCGCGCAGGATCTCAGCGGCGCGGAAGGCATCCTTCGGATCGTGGTAGCTGACGGTGAAATTGTGGCTGTCGTGCGAGACGGTGGACGCAAGTGCGCCGTGCTCGAGCCCGAAGTCACGGTAGACGGCGATCGTCTTGCCGCCGCGCCCGTAGCGGTTGGCGCAGCAGACGAACACGAGCGACGCATCGCCGCTGATGTCGACCGCGCCGTCACGCACCGGCAGCTCCGTCGGCTCGACATGGCGCAGGATGCGGTTGCCGTCCTCGGACACCATGACGTTGACGCGGATCGTGTCGCCGGTGTAGCCCTCAGGCACGCGCAGCACGAAGGATTCCGGCCCGGTGATCTGCGGCATATTGACCGTGTTCGGCAGGTCATAGCCGCCCGTCATGCAGTCGCCGCCGAGGTACTTGCCGTCCTCCGCGACGAGCACGCCCTCGGTGAACACGGCCTTCGGGCGGCTGCCGTCGAGCGCGTCGACCAGCTGCATATCGGCGATGTAGCCCGGTGCGATCGCGCCGAGATCGTCAAAGCCGTATTCGCGCGCGGCGTTGAGCGTCGCCATCTTGACGACCTCGCGGCCGTCGAGCCCGGAGGCGACCGCCTTGCGCACGACGTTGTTGATATGACCGACGGTGAGCAGATCCTTGGCGTGCACGTCGTCCGTGCAGACGGACACGAAATCACGCCACGGCTGATCCTTGCAGCCGTCGACCAGGAAGGAGAGGTTATCGATGAGCGAGCTTGCACGGAGGTTGATGTGCATACCGGCGCGGAGCTTCGCGCGCACCTCGTCGGCGTTCACGCTCTCATGGTCGGACACCGGACCGCCGATGCGGTAGGCCGCGAGCTCACGGCCGAAGCAGTAGGGCGCGTGTCCCTGCAGGAACATGCCGCGGCGCAGGCCCTCATCGATGATGGTGTGCATACGCTCGCTGTCGTGCATGACGCCGACATAGTCCATGATCTCGGCAATGCCGACAACGTCGTCCATGTCGAGCAGTTCGCCGACCTCCTCGGCATGAAACTCCGCGCCGGCGTTTTCCATCCCGGGCAGGGACGGCACGCACGACGGGGCGAGCACATACTGGCGCAGCTTGGACTTCTTCGCGTTTTCAAGCATGAAGCGCACGCCGTCGAGCCCCATGACGTTGCCGATCTCATGCGGGTCGGTGCAGACGGTCGTCGTGCCCCACGGCAGAATGGCGCGGGCGAGGTTCTCGGGGATCATCATCGTGCTCTCGATGTGCATGTGCGTGTCAATGTAGCCGGGGATCAGATAGCGTCCCTGACCATCGTAGTACGACCTGGACGGAAGGATCGCCTCCTGGCCCTCCTCACGCACCAAAACGACAAATCCGTCCAGTATGTCGACACTGGCCGGATAGATTTCTCCCGTAATGACATTGAAAAACTGTACGTTGCCGATCGTCAGATCGCACGGTATCTGCCCCAGAGCTGCCTGCATGAGGCGCGCGCGATCCTTGGCCTTGCGAGTACGCATCAATAACCCTCCTTGAAAATCGATCCATAAAAAGCGTTTCCGCTCTTTATCCAAATAAAAAACGGCGGAGCGTCTTTGACACTCCACCGAAACGGCAAAACTCACACAGCGATGATTAGCTGTGTGTGCTGCATTCCGGTAGTCGGGCAATTCAAGGGCCGCCCGGTAGAGACGCGGGGCCCATGTGACTTCCCCGCCTATACCTGAAAGTATCTGTGTGCACTTATTGGAACGCCTTGATTATAAATCTCGCGGCACCAAAAAGCAATTATTCAAGAATCTGAAACATACCGGCACTTTCGTTTTTTCTCTATCCATTTCGACGAATTCGCGCGTCCCGGGCAGGAAAAGTGCCCGGCGGTGCGCAAATCCGCACCGCCGGGCACCGCATTTCCTCTTATGCACCGCGCAGCATCGCGACCGCTGTGCGCGCCGCCGATGCAGCATCCGGGCAATAGGCATCCGCGCCGATCTCGTCGCTGTACCCCTGTGTGATGGGCGCGCCGCCGACAAAGATCTTCACCTGATCGCGGATGCCGCGCGCCTTGCTCAGCTCCACGACCGCGCGCATTTCCGGCATCGTCGTCGTCAGCAGCGAGGAGCAGGCAATGATGTCGCAGTGCTGTGCGACGGCCGCATCCACGAACTGCTCGGCCGAGACGTCCACGCCGAGATCCACGACCTCGAGCCCGCTGCCCTCCATCATGATCTTGACGAGGTTTTTGCCGATGTCGTGCATATCGCCGCGCACAGTGCCGAGACAGACGCGGCCGACCGTCTCGCTGCTCTCCCCCGCCATGTGCGGCTTGAGCAGCTCCGTTGCCGCCGCCATGCAGCGCGCCGCGATGAGCATCTCCGGCACAAAGGCGCGGTTGGCCGAAAAGTCCTCGCCAAGCAGGTTCATGCCGCGCACGAGCCCGTCGGTAAGGATCTGCTGCGCGTCATGCCCCGCGTCGAGCGCCTCGGTGCACAGCTGCAGCACGCGCTTTTGCTGTCCGCGCACGAGCGCCGCCGCGATGCGCGCGAACACGTCGCCCTGCGGCTGCTCCGGCTCGGACGCGGGCACGGCCTGTGCCGCCGCTGCGTGCACGCTCCGGCGCGGCACGGGCGGCAGGTGCATATCCGGCACGTGCAGCGCCGCGTTGTATTCGTCGATCGCCTGATTGAGATAGGTGTCCACGTGCGGATAGACCGTGCCCGCAAGACCGTAGGTGATCGATGGGATGAAATGCCCGCCCGGGCAATCACGCCGCAGCACGCCGCGGGCATAGGTGAGGATGTCCTCGGGCGCTGCGTCCTTGCGGTCGATGGCCGCGCCGAAGCCGCCCATGAGCGTGAGCCGGCCATTGAGATGCCGCTGCAGCGCGGGGATGTCGTTTTCCGGCAGGACGCCCTGCCAGACCTGAATGCCGATCTCGGCCATATCATCCACGATCGGCACGAGATAGGAATCGGCGTGGTGGATGGCGATGACGCCGCGCGAGCGGATGTAGCCATAGAACCGGCGGTACGGCTCTTTGAAGAATTCCCGCCACATCTCCGGCTTCATGAACAGGGCGTTTTTCGTGCCCCAGTCGTCGTGCGAGAAGATGACATCCGGCTGCAGATTGTCGATCAGCATGCGTACATACGTCAGGCGGTACTCCGTGATGTAGTCGATGAGCGCGTGCATCTCGTCCGGATGTGCATAGAGGTTCGTGAGCGTGTCCTCAAAGCCCATGAGAAAGTGGCACTGCTCGAAAATGCCCGTTCCCATGAACCCGGCCAGCAGGTGGTCCGGACCGCAGGCAGCGCGCGCCTCAGCACGGCAGGCCTCCCATCCCTCCGTACAGGCGGCCTCCAGATCGGGAGCATGGACCGTCTCGCGCCAGCGCGTGATGTCCGGGCATACGGCAAGCCCCTCGCGCGTGTCCGGCATCGGGCCGGGGGCATCCTCGGGAAACAGGATCGTCGTGCCCCAGCGGTCCCTGCTCGTCGTGCCGCGCTTGCGGTTGCCGCGCAGGTATGTGTTGCACGGGTCGGTAAGGCACATGTGCAGTGCCTCATACTGGCGCAGCTGGCGCTCCGGCTGACCGTCGGGGCGGATGAGCTCGAGGAAGATCTCTTTCGGTGTGGACATGGTTTTCACTCCTTGTTGTACAAGACGCAGGATGTATACGTCATGGTGCGCGCCCCGTAGTTATAGGCAAGGCCCGAGCGCGTGCACACGTCGCTCACGAGCAGGCCATACGCCTCCATGGACGACAGGCGCTTGGTCGGATAGCGGCACGGCCGGTCGGGATATGTACAGCGCGCGCAGAGCGTGCACGACCCCGCCGTCAGCGGCAGGCAGCCCAGATAGGCGCGCCGCATCTGGCGGGCAAAGCCGGCAAAGCGCCGCTTGTGCGCCGCGCCGACGGCCTCGATGGTCGCATAGTCAAAATCGTCCTGCAGCGTTCCGGTCGTCTGCACGAGGATGCCGCAGGCATAACCCGCGATGCGGTGCGCAGCCGTCTCAAGGCTGCCGCAGCCGGGCGGACACGCCCAGTTGTGCCCATAGCGGCCGCAGCGGTCGGCCGCGCACATATCGCGCACCTCCGCCAGCGGCACTGCCGCCGCCATATTCATCTGCGCCCAGTGGGAAAAGCCGTTTTCGGCCGCGAGCGTCTCGGGATCGATCATACGCAAAGCCTCTTGACAAAGCAAAGTTTCGCTGCTTAGAATGTGTGTATCTTATCTTATAAGGGGGCGGCGGCCATGTCAAGCATCCATATTGAACAAAACGGCGTGACGCGCACCCTGTCTGTTCCGGCGGACGAGACACTGTTGTCCGCTTTGCGGCGCGCGGGCTATTCCATCCCCGCCGCCTGCGGCGGAAAAGGGCGCTGCGGCAAGTGCCGCGTGCCGGTCAACGGTGTGCCGCGCCTCGCGTGCCGGGTCTACCCCGCGGACGGCGACACCGTCACGCTGCCGGAGAGCGCCGGCGGTGCGATCCTCACGCGCACACTGCCGCCGCCCGCCTGTCAGCCGGGGCGCACGGGCTGCGCCGCCGCCGTCGATCTCGGCACGACGACCGTCGTCGCGCGGCTGTATGATCTCGCGTCCGGCGCGGAGCTCGCCACCGAGAGCGGCTGGAACACGCAGGCGCCCTACGGGGCGGATGTCATCAGCCGCATCCAATATACGCTCGAGCAGCCGGACGGGCTGCAGGAGCTCTCGCAGCGCAGCCGCGAACAGGTCTGGGCACTGATCGGACGTGCACTCGCACGCTGCGGACATGAAGCGGACACACTGCGCGAGATCACGCTCGTCGGCAACACCGTCATGCAGCACCTCTTTGCCGGATACAGCGTGCGCGGCATCGCCGCCGCGCCGTTTCAGCCGGAGACGCTCTTTGACGCGTCCGAAACCGTCCAGCTGCACGGCGTGCCGGTGCGCTTAGCCCCCTGTGTGGCAGGCTATGTCGGCGGGGATATCACGGCCGGCCTGCTGGCCGCAGGCCTTGCGGAGCTGCCGGGTGAGCATCTGTTTCTCGACATCGGCACAAACGGCGAGATGGCGCTCGGCGGGCGCGGCGGCTTCACCTGCTGTGCCGTGGCATCCGGCCCTGCATTTGAGGGTGCGGGCATCTCATGCGGCATGCCCGGCGTGGACGGCGCCGTCAGCCGCGTGCGGTATGACCGCGGCTTTGTATATGACGTGATCGGCGGCGGTGTGCCGAAGGGACTGTGCGGCTCCGGGCTGCTCGACCTGACGGCGGTGCTGCTGCGCCTCGGCGCGATCGCCCCGGGCGGGCGGCTGCTGCCGCCGGAGGAAGCGCCGGCTGCGCTGCGCCGCCACCTTACGCGCGACGCTGACGGCAACGGCTGCTTTCACCTGACGCCGGAGGTATCGCTCACGGCGGCGGATGTGCGCAATCTGCAGCTCGCCAAGGCCGCCGTTGCGGCGGGCATCCGGGTGCTGCTGCAGCAGCGCGGTCTGACGCCCGAGCAGCTCGACGGCGTGTACCTCGCCGGCGGCTTCGGCAGCTATCTCGACCCCGAGAGCGCCGCGGCGATCGGGATGCTCCCGCGCGCCTGCGCAGGAAAACTGCACACGCTCGGCAACACCGCGCTTGCCGGAGCTGCCGTGCTCACGCTCGACGGTGCGCAGTGGCAGCGCATACGCGCCATTTCCCGGGCATGCAGCTACCTTGAGCTCTCCGGCCGCGCGGACTTTGCCGCGGCCTTTACCGAAAATCTTTCGTTCCCGCAGCCATAACATTTCACGGAGGTTACGACCATGGAGATCCGTTTTCCCCTCATTCTTGACGGTGCGACCGGCACCGAACTGCAAAAGCACGGCTACGCTGGCGATGTGAGCGCCGAGCAGTGGACGCTCGCACATCCGGACATCATGCGCGAGATCCAGCGCGGCTATGTCGCCGCCGGAAGTCAGGTGCTCTACACGCCGACCTTCGGCGCAAACCGACAGAAGCTCGAAGAGCGCGGCATCTTCAACCGCACGGCGGATTTTAACCGCCGCCTTGCCGCGCTCTCGCGCGAAGCGGCAGACGGCAAGGCATGGATCGCGGGCGATCTCGCGCCGACGGGGCTCTTTCTCGCTCCGCTCGGCGAGGCGTCGTTCGAGGATCTGGTCGACATCTACACCGAGCAGGCTGCCGGTCTCGAGGCGGCCGGGGTCGACCTGTTCGTCATCGAGACGATGATGACGCTCTCGGATGCGCGCGCCGCGGTGCTGGCCGTGCGCAGCGTGAGCGACAAGCCCATCTTTGTGTCCTTCACCTGTGACGAGAGCGGCAGAAGCCTCTCCGGCACGGATGTGACCGCCGCGCTGACCGTGCTGCAGGGCATGGGCATCAGCGCCTTCGGGCTCAACTGCTCGACCGGTCCGGAGCAGATGCTCGTGCAGCTGCGCCGCCTGCATGAATATGCCCGCGTGCCGCTGATCGCAAAGCCCAACGCCGGTATGCCCATCACCGTCGGCGGCAAGACCGTGTATGACTGCACACCGGAGGATTTCACGGCCTTTGTGCCCGCGATGCTTGAATCCGGCGTGGCCGTCTTCGGCGGCTGCTGCGGCACGACGGCGGCGCATATCAAAGCGCTGCACGATGCGCTCCGGGAGGCAAAGTTCGTCCCGCCCGCCCCGCAGCACACCGACCTGCTTCCCGCCGCGACGGAAAAGCTCCCCTGCTATCTGCCGGTGGACGCGGGACACGGCGCGGTGCTGACGGCCGGCGCCGATCTTGAGGACCGGCTGGCAGATGCGCTCGACGGCGACGCGCCCATGATCGCGCTGCGCATTGACACATGGGAGGATATCGACGCTCTGACCGATGTGCAGTACCTGCTCACGAAGCCCCTGTGCCTCGTCTGCGACGATGCGGAGCTGCTCGAGGCCGCGCTGCGCGTCTATCAGGGGCGCGCGCTGTATGAGGGCGTGCTCCCGGAGGCAGCGCTGCTGCCCCTGAGTGCCCGGTACGGCCTGTTAATTTGAACACTCGCCGCCCGAGGTGGTAAATTTCGCAGCGACCACACGCCCTTGAGGTAAAAAAGAGATGCAGGAGGATGCTGCGCCTGCCGGGCGGCCTGTGCAGAAATGCATGTTTTCTTAGCACATTTGTGACAAGAAAGCGCAAAATCGCAACACTTTTTGGTTGATATCGCGGCGATTATATGAAATAATCAAAGTGTACTACGTTGGTACATCCGGTGCTGTGGGGTACACCGCGTGGGACAACCGTTATGAGAGGACACCCCCTCATAAACAGGAACGGAGCAGATACATCCCCCCGTATCTGCTCCGTTTTTCTTTTTAAATCATTCCGGCAGCCGCTCTGTGTGCCGCTTGCCGCCGAAGGACAGCACCGCCAGCATTGCAAAAACCGCCGCAAAACCCAGCGCGTCCCACAGCGTAAAGGGTGTGCTGAGCAGCGCCACGGCCAGGATCGCCGCCGTGACCGGCTCGGAAAAGCCGTAGAGAACGCTCTTCTCCGGTCCGATGAGCTTCACGCCCGTCATATACAGGTTGAAGGCCAGCAGATTGCCGAAGAGCACCACGGACAAAATGCCGCCCACGCCGCGCAGCGTCGGCGTATAGCCGAGCGTCCACGGGTGCATCGTGAGCGCAAAGAGCACCGCGCCCATCAAAAACGCCCACGACTGCAGCAGGCTGACCGGATACGCGCGCAGCTCCTGCCGCGGGCCGAGACAGTTATACACCGTCACGCACACCGCACTGCCGACGCCCGCGATCAGCGCGACCGGCGACACGGCGAACGTGGTCAGGTCTCCGTGCGTGGTCAGCAGCGTCACACCGAGCAGTGCGAGCACAATGCTCACGAGCTCATACAGACGCGGCTTTCTGCGCGCAGCCGCGCAGGCGACCAGCAGCACCATCACCGGCGACAGATCCTGCATGATCGTGCCGACGGCGGCATTGGAAAACTGGATGGTCAGAAAGTACAAAAACTGGCTCATGCTCACGCCGAGCACACCGTAGAGCACAAGCATCACGGCGCTGCCGCGCTGCCGCCACGGTGCAAAGAGAAGCTTGCGATCCTTCACCAGCCAATACGCAAACAGAAGCAGCCCCGCCAGCGACAGCCGGATCGGGATGAGCCACGTGGTATGCATTGCCTCGTGCGTAAAAAGATACTGCCCCATCGTGCCGGAGATACCCCAGCAGATACCGCCGCCTGCCGCCATCAGCGCGCCCTTACATTGTCTGCTCATGAAAAGCACCGACCTCTCTGACCCGAATACGCGCTATTATAGCAGAGCACGCAGGCCGCTTCAAGGAGTGTTTTCACGTTTTTTCGTCGTCATATGCCGCGCTTTTCCCTCCCTCCTGCCCCGAAAACGGAAAGAGCGCCCGGCCGGACGCCGGACGCTCTTTCCTTCGGGGAATGAAAGGAACATGAGAGAAGAGAGGATTTACAGACCAAGTACGCGCATTACTCGATCTCGAGGTGCTTGGACTCCGGCTTCACCGGGGCTTTCTTCGGCATGGTCAGGGTCAGGACACCGTTTTCATAAGCGGCCTTGATGCTCTCGACGTCGATCTCGGAGACGTTGAAGCTTCTGGTGTAGGCACCGTAGTAACGCTCGCGGCGGATGTAGCTGTCCTTATCCTTGCTCGCGCCCTTGTCGCCGCTGTTGTCCTTGGACTCGGTGTGCTCGGCCTTGATGGTCAGAATGTCGTCATCAATGTCGATGTGGATGTCCTCCTTGCGGAAGCCCGGCAGATCGGCCTCGAGCTTGTAGCCGTCGGCAGTCTCGGAAATATCCGTGCGGAAGGGGTTGACCTGCTGCTCACCCCAGAAGGATTTCTCCATCTGCTCGAGCTCGCGCAGCGGATTGTAGCAGCTCATACGGTAGGTTCTGCGGTCAAAAGGCATGATTTCAAACATTTTATATTCCTCCTAGAATTCTATACAAAGTAATGATTTTATCGAGCGTTTGATTTATTTCTCTCGCTCTTTACGATATATAAATTACTATACAAATATGAACAAATAAAGTATATTTCGTGAATAAAACGTAAACGTTAGCACTCTTTCGTGACGAGTGCTAACGTTTTTCATGCTTTATTATAGATCAGGAGGGCAAACTCTGTCTCCGTGGTCAGGGTATCGAGCGCACGGAGCTTTGCCTGATCGCGCGCGCCTGTCTTATAATAATACGGCGTCATGCAAAACAGCGCCTCGATCTCCGCCTGTGAGCACAGCGTAACCGTGCCGCGCAGCTCCCGCCGGGCGGTGAGCACAAAGCCGGGCAGTGCCGGGTCGGGCACTTCGTTTTCATACGGCCGGTCGTACACCGCGCACTTGAGCCCCCACAGATGCCGCTCGAGCGGGATGACCCGCAGCAGCACACCTTGGGGACGCAGAACGCGCGCAAATTCGCCCGCATCGTGCGGGGCGAACACATTCAGCAGCAGATCGCAGCTCGCATCCGCGACCGGCAGGTGCGCGATGCTAGCCACGGCCAGCGTCAGCTCCGGTGCGCGGCGGTGCGCACAGATGAGCGCGTCGCGTGAAATGTCCACGCCGCAGACGGAGGGCGTTCTCCCCTGCTGCTGCAGCGTATGCAGCACCTGCGCCGTGTAGTACCCCTCGCCGCAGCCGGCGTCGAGCACGTCGGCATCGCCGGCGGTAAACTCCGCCGCAGCCGCCGCAACGGCGTCGCGCAGCGGCGCATAATATCCCGCGTCGAGAAACGCAGTGCGTGCAGCCACCATGCGCTTATCGTCGCCGTGGCGCTTGGACTTGGACTGATTCGAGCGCAGCAGGTTCACATACCCCTGCCGCGCGATGTCATAGCAATGCCCCGCGCCGCAGCGCAGGGAACGCTCCTCCCGGTGCAGCACGCCGCCGCAGACGGGACAGGTCAGTTCCGGCATTTTGACTCCTTTCCGCAGAAAACCGCGCAGCCGGGTGGCTGCGCGGTCGGGGTATCAGCTTACAGCACCTTGGACAAAAAGTCCTGCAGGCGCGCGCACTGCGGGTGCTCGAAGATGTCCTTCGGCGTACCGGACTCGGCGATCTTACCGTCGGCCATGAACAGCACGCGATCACCCACCTCGCGGGCAAAGCCCATCTCGTGCGTGACGACGACCATCGTCATACCCTCATGCGCAAGCTCCTTCATGACGTCGAGCACTTCGCCGACCATCTCGGGATCGAGCGCGCTCGTCGGCTCATCAAAGAGCATGACCTTCGGGTGCATGGCGAGCGAGCGCACGATGGCGATGCGCTGCTTCTGCCCGCCGGAGAGCGCCGACGGATAGCTGTCGCCCCGGTCGGCCAGACCGACGCGGGCAAGCAGCTTGTCCGCCTCTGCATCCGCCTCCGCCTGCGACATAAGCTTCGTCTGCACGGGCGCAAGCGTAATGTTGCGGCGCACGGTCATGTTCGGGAACAGGTTGAAGTGCTGGAACACCATCCCCATCTGGCGGCGCATGGCGTCGATGTTCACCTTCGGGTCGGTGATCTCCGTGCCGGCAAAGGTGATGGTGCCGGCCGTCGGCTGCTCGAGCAGGTTCAGGCAGCGCAGGAACGTCGACTTACCGGACCCGGATGGGCCGATGATGACCACGTTTTCACCGGGGCTGACGTGCTCGGAAATGTCGTCGAGCACGAGGTGGTCGCCGAACGATTTGGACAGATGTTTAACGTCGATCACTTTGACGCAGCCTCCTTTCGAGCACGCTCAGCAGCTTGGAAAACAGCATGACGAGCAGCAGATACATCAGCGCGATGCCGAACAGCGGGAACAGGCCCTGATACGTCTTGGCGATGACCGCCTTGGCAGCATACGTCATCTCCTTGCCGCCGATGACCGTGATGAGCGACGTATCCTTGAGCAGGGTGATGAACTCATTGCCGAGCGCGGGCAGGATGTTCTTGACCGCCTGCGGGATGACAATAAAGCGCATGGTCGTAAAGTAGTTCATGCCCAGACTGCGGCCGGCCTCCATCTGGCCGGGATCGACCGACATGAGACCGCTGCGAACGATTTCCGAGACATAGGCGCCGGAGTTGATGCCGAGGGCCAGGATACCGATCATAGTATAGTTGCGGCTGCTGGCGAAGACCACGAGGCTCATAATCAGCAGCTGCACCATCATCGGCGTGCCGCGGATGACGGTCGTATAGATCTTGCAGATGGCGTTGAATACGCCGAGAATCACGTTCTTGTGTCCGACACGCTGTTGGTCGTGCGCCGTGCGGACAACTGCGACGATAACGCCGAGCGCAACGCCCAGCAGCAGCGCCAGGACCGTCGCCTCGAGCGTGGTGAGCAGACCGCTGAGATATAGTCTCCAGCGTCCGGCAGCCAAGAAACTCTGGTAAAAGCCGACGAAGGCATTGTCCCAGAAGCCGAGATGCTGTCCGGCCTGCAGCTGCGCCGTCAGATCCGCATAGAGCTGTGCCCAATTACCCATAGAGGAACCTCTTTCTTTCTACGCACACAAAGGGCGGCTGTGTGCCGCCCTTTGCGCGCTTTGCATTTTTCTGCGATTACTTCGCGGGAATGTACTTGTCGATGATGGACTGGATGGTGCCGTCAGCCTTGAGCTCAGCCAGCGCCTTGTTCAGCGCTTCCTGCAGCGCGGTGTTATCCTTGGCCAGACCGATGGCGTAGTCCTCGTTGGCATACTCGGTGTCCAGAATGGTCAGACCGGCGTTTGCCTTCACATACTCCTGTGCGGGGACATTGTCGATGACGACGCAGTCGACCTTGCCGGCAAGCAGGTTCTGAACGGCGGTCGCGCCGTCGTCAAAGCCGATGACGTTGTCATCGCCGTAATCATCGCTGCAGTAGATGAAGCCGGTGGTGCCGCGCTGGGTGCCGATCTTCTTGCCCTCGAGATCATCGATGCTCTTGATGTCGGAGCCTTCCTTCACGATGACGACCTGCACGCCGTTGGCGTAGCTGTCGGTAAAGCTCATGGTGTTCTGACGCTCGGGCGTAACGGTCACGCCGGCAGCGACGATATCGCTCTTGCCGGTCTGGACGGCGCTCAAAGCAGAGTCAAAGTCCATATCGTCAACGACCAGTTCCAGACCCAGCTTCTGCGCGAGCGCATAAGCGATCTCGATATCGATACCTTCAAAGCCGGTGCCTTCGTAGCCCTTGCCGTCATCCGCAACGGACTCATACGGCGGGAACTGCGCATTGGTGGACATGGTGAGTTTCCCCTTGGTCACGGTCTGAAGATCAGAACCCGTATCCTTCTGGCCACAGGCGCACAGCGATGCGACCATGAGAACTGCCAGAAGCAGTGCAACAAATTTCTTCATTTTATTAGCCTCTTCCTCAACAAAATAGATTTGGACTCGCGTCCTGTTTGGTATGGTCGTATGATAGCACGCCAAAGCGTGCGTGTCAATGACTTTTTGAATGTTTATTCGTACTTTTTCTTCGTATATTCATTATTTCAGCGAATATTCACAGCTTTCGTGAATATTCCGAGCCCCTTTTGCGTTTTTGCACAATCTGACAGCACCGCATGTTTGAAAGATTGACAAATTTGTGCTATCCTTTTCTCATGCATTTTTGAAGAAAAGTGGGAACGGTCTATGGATAAGCGGCACTATGTCTATCTTCTGCGCTGCGCCGACGGCTCGCTCTACACGGGCATGACGCCAGACATCGCGCGCCGCCTCCGGCAGCACGTGGAGCATCTGGCGGGCTGCGCAAAATATACGCGCAGCCACCCGGTCACGGCGCTGGCGCTGCTGCTGACGACCGACACGGCCACGACCGCGCGGCAGCTCGAGGCGCGCATCAAGCGCCTGACGCGCGCGCAAAAGAACGCGCTCATCGCAGACCCGGCAAAGATCGCAGACCTCTGCCCCGCACTCGCCGGGGCGGACATCCGGCCCGTCCCTGGTGCAGCGCTCGCAGACTACCTCCCCAACACGGAAAACCCGGCAGACGCCTGAGCGTCTGCCGGGTTTGGAGACTGTCAAAAAGTATTACTTTTTGACAAAGGGATTTGCGGCCTGACTGCATCGCACGCGCTGTTCGCCTCCGGTGGACAGCGCGCACGTTTGCAGGCCGAGAAGTATTTTCTTCGCCGCACATATCGCCGAAGAAAATGATCGGACTTTCTTTCGCCGCATCGGCGGCGAAAGGCTACGAGGTTTTTTGATAAGCTGAAAAACCGGCAGACGCCTGAGCGTCTGCCGGTTTTGTTTTGCCTGTGGTTCAGCGCAGGCCGCGCAGCTCCAGATAGCGGAGTGTGAGCTGGACAACGTCGCTGATGTCCATATTGCCGGTGTTGACGCACAGATCATAGCCCTGCGCATCGCCCCAGCGCTTGGAGGAAAAGAAGTTATAGTACGATGCGCGCTCCTTGTCCACCTGGCGGATGCGCTTTTCCGCCTGGATGGGCGTGGTGTTCGTGCGCGCGCTCTCGCGGCGGATGCGCGCCGCCATCGGCGCATGGACAAACAGGTTCACAAGCGCCACGTTCGGATCGTCGCGCAGGACATAATCGGCGCAGCGGCCGACGATGACGCACGACTCGCGCGCCGCGATCGCGCGGATGACCTCCGACTGTGCCTGAAAGATCTGCACCGGAAACGGCTGCTCGTCAGAAATGACGCCGCCGCCCGTCACGAGCGAATACAAAAAGCTGCCCGGACGCTGCTCCTCATGCGACTGGACAAAGCTCTCGGCAAAGCCGCTCGCTTTTGCGGTCTCATTGATGAGCTCCGAATCATAGCACTTGACGCCCAGCGCCTCCGCCAGCTCGCTGCCGAGCTGACGGCCGCCGCTGCCGTTCTCTCTTCCGATCGTAATCACAAGATTGGCCATAGTAAGATCTCCTTCTGTTTTCATTTGCCGGTGACGACGGCGTTGACGCGCCACTGGTCAAAGCGGTGCAGAATCGCCGCCGCTTCCGCACGCGTGGCCGTTCCTTGCGGGCGCAGATACACGCCGTCGCTCTCTTTCACGCCGCTGATGAGCGTGTTGGCAACGGCCCAGCCCATTTCGGCCTCCGCCCAGGACGAGACGTCCCCGCCGTCCGGGAACGCACTCAGGTCGGCGACCGCCATTGTGTTGTAGTCCATATATACAGCATACCCGTAAAACATCGTCATCATCTGCTCACGCGTGATGTTCACCATCGGTGCAAAGGTCGTCGGGCTCATGCCGCTGACGATGCCGCAGTTATATGCCCAGGTGACTGCATCCGTGTACCAGGCATCGCCCGGCACATCCTGAAACGGCATGGTCATACCCGCGACGCTCGGCGAACCGTTCATCCGGTAGAGCACTGTGACGAGCATGGCGCGGCTCATCTCTCCGTCCGGTGAGAAGGTCATCGTGCCGGTGCCGACCATGAGGTCATTGCGCGTGACATAGGCGACATCCTCGTAGTACCACGCAGTGCTGCGCACGTCACGATAAGGATTTTTCCACTTGTCGACCGGCTCGGTCTTGGGAATGTACTCATAGCGCAGCTTGGCGCAGCGCTGGCAGGTGTAGGTGATGACGCCGACGGTCTTTTCGGTCGGCTGCTGCCGCGCAGTCTCGATCCATATATGGCCGAGCGCGGGCACGTAGCTGCTCTGTTCAATATACGTATCGCCACAGGCGCAGGTGTAGCGCGTGTAGCCCTGCTCTTCACAGGTCGGCTCGACCTTCGTGGGGAGGTGATTGTGGATGTGCTCCAGCTTCGGGATCTTGGCGTCCTGCCGCTCGCCGCAGGTCTTGCAGATGCGGTGCTTCAGGCCATCTGCCTGATCGGTCTCCTGCTGGTCAACGATCCAGTCGCCCCAGTCGTGGCCGAGCGCCGGCTTGCGCACGAGCTTGACATCCTTGCAGCGGCCGCAGACATAATACTCCGAGCCCGGCTGCGTGCAGTCCGGCTCTTTGCTCTTATCCGCCTGAAGCTCGTAGTCATGCCCCAGCTGCGAAAGGATCTCCGTATAGGTGTCGCCGCAGCGCGTGCAGTGGTATTCCTTCAGGCCGGTCGTGGTGCACGTCGGCTCGATGATCGTGGTGACGCCGCTGTCGCCGCTGTAATCATGGCCGAGCGCCGGAGTGCGGCTGCCCTCGACAATGTAGTGCTCGCCGCACGGCAGACCTGCCTTGTTGACGCAGCGGTACTCGGTGTAGCCCTGCTCGGTGCAGGTCGGCTGGACGACGTGCTTTTTCATGGTGTGCTCGTGGTGGTCGCTCGGGATGGCATACGTCTCCACCTCACCGCAGCGTGTGCACGTGCGGTGCTTGATACCGTCGGTGTAGCTGCCGGCCTCGAGATCGACCTCCCAATCGCCCCAGCTGTGGCCGAGTGCAGGCGTTTTCTTCTCATACCAGTAGCTGCACTGCGAGCACATGTAGCGCACATAGCCCGACTGCGTGCACGTAGCATCGTGCCCGGAGGAGACCAGCTTGTGGCCGGTCGCGGGCAGCACGACACGGTCTGTCGCGCCGCAGTCCTTGCACACGGAGACGATGGAGCCGTCCACCGTGCAGGTGGGCTCGGTGCGCGTCGTCTCCCACGTGTGTTTGTTGAGATAGACGAAGTTAATATGGAAGCCCGTGTCCGTGCGCGTGACCTGCGCGTCATAGTGCTGCAGCGTCGTCGTGGTCAGGACATAGGTGATCTCATTGCCGTTGTCATCACGGATCGGCAGATTTTCAAAGACCGCCACGCCATCCTCGGGAGCGGACGAGCGGTGCGCAACGACGGCAGCGTCGCTGTTGCGGCTCAGCTCCATGTACACGCTCGACGGGCGATCCTTCGTGTAGAGCTCATCGGGCGCGATCAGCTCATTTGTCCACTCGAACGTCACTGTGAGCGAGCGCAGCTCGCTCGGGTCGGCCATGCGATAGTGCAGCGTGTGGTTCAGCTGCAGCTTGCCGTCCTGCACATCGGGCAGGACGCGCGAGCCGTCGCTGATGATGTATGCAACGGTCGCATCGGACGCTGTGCGCGTCTGGATGTAATACGTACCATACGGCACCGTGCCGAAGCCAACAAAACCATAGGCGTCGGACACGGCGGTGCGCTCGATATGTTCGCCGTTTCCGGCCGTGCCGCTGAGTTCAAACGTCACTCCCGCCGGGACGGGCGCGCCGCTCTCGGCGTCGACGGCATAGTACCACGCGACATCGGACGAGGCGCTCAGCGGTGAGGAAGCCGCCGTCGGCTTTTCGTCCTGCAGATAGTCAAACGTGGAATACCTTGCCGGCGACCACGTCTTATTCTGGAAATTCGTGACAAGCTCGGACTTGTCATTATTCGACTTGCGGATCTCCAGCCGCTCGAGCAGCGTCGTCAGATAGGCCGTGCCGCCGCGCGTGACGGTAAAGGAGATATTCGCCATGACCTGCGGCGCCGCCGTGGCAAACACGCCGCCGGCCGATGTCGTGAACGAATCGCCGAACTCAAAGTCGCCCGCGTTGTTCTTCGTCGAGGCAGACGACATATTCGGGAACTTGCACCCGTCGGCATTGACCGTCAGGCACTCGCTGTCATACAGCACATGCCCCGTGATCTTGTTGACCGAGCCGCTCGTCAGCCGAAACCAATAGGTATACGAAAATGTATCGCCGACATGGAATGTCCGCGTTGCGCCGGAGCGCGTATAGACGACCAGCTCGTCACCGGTATCCGCCGTGGTATCACCGTCTGCGGCAAACGCCTGCAGACCGCAGACAGAAATGAGCATCACCAGCGTCAGCAGCAGCGCCAGAAAACGTTTCATTGCATAACCTCCTCTTTCGGTCGCACCGAATGATACAGGGATAAAGGCTCACGCTTATCATACCAAGGATTGCCGCGTCTTGCAAACAAAAACTGCAGAATGTCTCAAAATCAGAACAAACTCATCTGGCTGCTGTCCGGCATCTCGCCGAGCGCGCCCATATTGCGCAGCTGCTCCAGGTGCGTCTGGCTGACCTTCGGGCAGGCGGCCGAGAGCTCCTCGACCGACACGAACTCACGCCCGCCCTCGCGGCAGGCCACGAGATTCCACGCCGCGCTCTCGCCGAGGCCGGAGATGGCCACGAACGGCGGCAGGAGCTTTCCGTCACGGATGAGAAACTTCGTCGCATCGCTCTCATACAGGCTCATGGGCGCAAACTCAAAGCCGCGGAGGTTGAACTCATACACCGCCTCCATCGTCACGAGCAGGTCCTCTTCCTTGGCCGTGAGCGCGGGCTTGCTGCGCAGCTCGTTGATCTTGCGGCGGGTATAGTCGAGGCCGCGCGTCATCATATCAGCGTCGAACGAGTCCTTCTGGCTGCGGCGGTAAAAATACGCGCTGTAAAATGCCAGCGGCTCGTGCACCTTGAACCACGCGATGCGAAACGCCATCATGACGTAGGCGACCGCGTGCGCCTTCGGGAACAGGTAGGCGATCTTGCTCAGGGACGTGATGTACCACTCCGGCACGCCGTGTTCCTGCATCGTCTCGACCCAGCCGTCCTGGAAGCCGCCGCGCTTGACCTTGCCCTTGCGCACGCTCTCCATGATCTTGAACGAGAGCTTGGCGTCCATGCCGCGGCTGATAAGATAGAGCATAATATCGTCACGGCAGCCGACCGTCTGGTTGACCGTCGCCGTGCCGGACATGATGAGGTCTTTCGCGTTGCCGAGCCACACGTCCGTGCCGTGCGAGAAGCCGGACAGCCGCACGAGGATATCAAAACCCTTCGGCTGCGTGTCGACGAGCATCTGACGCGTGAAGCCGGTGCCGAATTCCGGGATGCCGATCGTGCCGGTCTTGCCGACGATCGGGTCGTCGTCCGTCAGGCCGAGCGGCGCCGCGCTGCAGAAGATGCCCATCGTCTCCGGGTCGTCGAGCGGGATCTCGCGTGCGTTGACGCCGGTCATATCCTCGAGCATACGGATCATGGTCGGGTCATCGTGGCCGAGCTCGTCGAGCTTGAGGAGGTTTGCCTCCATGCAGTGATATTCAAAGTGGGTGGTGATGATGTCGCTGTTCGGGTCGTCGGCCGGATGCTGCACGGGGCAGAAATCCGTGACGTCCTTATCCTGCGGGATGACGACGAGTCCGCCGGGGTGCTGGCCGGTCGTGCGCTTGACGCCGACGCAGCCGAGCGCAAGGCGGTTCATCTCCGCCTTCGGCAGGGTCTTGCCGCGCTCCTCGAGATACTTGAGCACATAGCCATAGGCCGTCTTTTCGGCCAGCGTGCCGATCGTGCCGGCGCGGAACACGTGATCCGAGCCGAAGAGCTCCTCCGTATATTTGTGCGCCTTGCCCTGATATTCGCCCGAGAAGTTCAGGTCGATATCGGGCACTTTATCGCCGCCGAAGCCGAGGAACGTCTCAAACGGGATATCGAACCCGTCCTTGCGCAGCTTCGCGCCGCACTGCGGGCACACCTTGTCCGGCATATCCGCACCGCAGCCAAAGCCCGCGCCGGAGTCAAAGTCCGTATACTTGCACTGCGGGCAGACATAGTGCGGCGGGAGGGAGTTGACCTCCGTGATGCCGGAGAAATACGCCACGAGCGACGAGCCGACGCTGCCTCGGCTGCCGACCAGATAGCCGTGCTCGAGGGAGTTGGCGACGAGTTTCTGCGCGCTCATGTAAATAACGTCGTACCCGCGCGAGAGGATGTCGTGCAGCTCGGTCTCGACGCGCTCGGTGATGAGCTTCGGCGGGTGCTCGCCGTAGATGGCCGTCATCTTGCCGTAGACGAGGTCCTTGAGCTGCTGGGCGGAATTTTCGATCTTCGGCGGGTAGAGATCCTTCGGCAGGAGCTCGAACACCTCGACGCTGTCGGCGATGGCGTTTGTGTTCGTGACGACGACCTCGTGCGCCTTTTCGGCGCCGAGATACGAAAACTCGTCGAGCATCTCCTCCGTCGTGCGGTAATAGAGCGGCATGGGCTTGTCCGCGTCGGAGAATTTCTTGGCCGCCAGCAGGATGCGGCGGAAGATCTCCTGCTCGGGATCGAGAAAATGCACGTCGCACGTTGCGACAACGGGCTTGCCGAGCTCCTCGCCGAGCTGCACGATGCGGCGGTTGAGGTTGCGCAGGGATTCCTCGCTGCGCACGGTGCCGTTGTCAAGCAGGAAGCGGTTATTTGCCAGCGGCATGATTTCAAAATAGTCGTAAAACGAGGCGATACGTCGGAGCTCCGCGTCGCTCTTGCCGCGCAGCACGGCCTCGAACACCTCGCCCGCTTCGCAGGCCGAGCCGATGATGAGCCCCTCACGGTACTCCATGAGCAGGCTCTTGGGAATGGTGGGGTTGCGCTTAAAATGCTCCAGATACGACCGGGAAATGATCTCGTAGAGGTTCTTCAGGCCGGTCTTATTGCGCACGAGAATGGAGATGTGGTGCGTGCGGCGCTTTTCCTTTAGGCCGCCGCGCACGAGGTCGTTGAAGTCGCCGATCGTCTTTGCGCCCTTAGCCGCGAGCATGGGCAGGAACTTGTCCATGATGCGCGCGACGACCATCGCATCGTCGCACGCGCGGTGGTGGTTGAAGTCCGGCAGGCTCAGTCGATTCGAGACCTGGTCGAGCTTGTGATGCTTGAGATCCGGCAGCAGATACTGCGCGAGCACCAGCGTGTCGAGATACACCGGCTCAAACGGGATGCCCGCCCGGCGGCAGGCCGCGCTCATGAAGCCGGTATCAAAGTCGGCATTGTGCGCGATGATCGGCCGCCCGTCCACGAAGTCAAGAAACTGCCGCATGGCCTCCGCCTCATCGGGCGCGCCGGACACATCGGCGTCCGTGATGCCGGTCAGCCGCGTGATCTCGGCCGGGATGGGCATATGCGGGTCGACAAAGGTGTCGAACTCCGCCTTGATCTCGCCGCCGGAAAAGAGCACCGCGCCGATCTCCGTCATGCGGTTCGTGTCCAGATGCAGGCCGGTCGTCTCGATGTCAAAGGCGATGAACTCCGTATCGAGCGGCAGCGCGCTCTGCCCGTGCACGGCGAGCGTGCCGTCCACGTCATTGACGAGGTAGCCCTCCTCGCCGTAGATGATCTTCACGCCGTATTTTTTCGACGCCTTCCACATATCCGGGAACGCCTGCGCCACACCGTGATCCGTCACGGCGATGGCCGGGTGGCCCCAGTAGGCCGCGCGCGCCACGAGATCCGCGGGGTCGGAGATGGCGTCGAGCGCCGAGTAGCGCGTATGCAGGTGCAGCTCCACGCGCTTTTCCGGCGCGTTGTCGGGACGGATGACCTTCTCCCCCTGCACGATGTTGCGCGGCTCGAGCACCATGTCTTCATCGTATTTGCTGTAATTGATCTTGCCCTGCACACGCAGCCACATGCCCTCGTGGATGAGGCCGACGATCGTCTGGTCGTCCTCGGCGCGCAAAAAGCGCGACACGCGCACGCTGCCCGTGCTGTCGGTCATGTCAAACGAAAGCACGGCAGAGCCGTACTTTGCGATCTCGCGGCTGCTGACGGCAAAGACCTCGCCCTCAAGCGTGACGTTGCCGCTCTCGAGCGTGAGCTCGTTCATGGGCGTGACGTCCGCGCGCTTCGGGATGGGCTTGCCCATGAGCACCTTGGCCTTGGCCTTCTGCTCGGCCTTTTTCTGCTCCGGTGCAGGGTATTCCGCCTGGATCTGTACGCCGCGCAGCCGAAACTGCGCCGCGAGCAGCTGCTCAATATTCGTGCGCTCGACCGGCGCCGGCATACGCGCAAACCACGTGCGCAGCTGCATCGTCATGCTCTCGCGCTCAATGAGCACGTCGAGCACCTCCGCCTTGTCAAGACCGCCGCAGCTATCCTGCAGGGACGCACAGTCGGGGAACATATCGAGAAACGGGATTTTTTCGCTCATAGTTTCCTCACTTTTCGCTTAGAATCAGATCCACCAGCGCATCGGCCAGCTTGTCCGCGGGGTACTTGCCAAGGATCTCGCCGCGGCGAAACAGCAGCCCGCAGTCCTTGCCGCCGGCAATGCCGTAGTCCGCTTCGTGCGCCTCGCCGGGACCGTTGACGACGCAGCCCATCACGGCGACCGTGATCTCGCGCTCAACGCCCTGCAGCCGCTGCTCGACCTCCTGTGCAAGCGCGATAAGGTCGATCTGCGTGCGCCCGCACGTCGGGCACGAGACAAAGCGCACACCCTCGCGGCGCAGCCCGGCCGCCTTCAAAATAGCGATGCCGGCGCGCACCTCCTCCACGGGGTCAGCCGTGAGCGAGACGCGGATCGTATCGCCGATGCCCTCGGACAGCAGCGTACCGATGCCGACGGCGGAGCGGATGATGCCGTTATACGCCGTGCCGGTCTCCGTGACGCCGACGTGCAGCGGATACGGGAAGCGCTCGGCCGCGAGCCGGTAGGCCGCGATCGTCAGCGGCACGGTGGAGCTCTTCATCGACAGGGCAATGTCGTCAAAATCATACCGGTGCAGCAGGTCGATGTGCCCCTGCGCGCTCTCGACGAGCGCCTCCGGCGTCGGGTGACCGTACTTTTCGAGCAGACGCTTTTCCAGACTGCCGCCATTGACGCCGATGCGGATGGGGATGCCGCGCTCCCGGCAGGCCTCGGCCACCTTGCGGACATTGTCCGGCTCGCCGATGTTGCCGGGGTTGATGCGGATCTTGTGCACGCCCGCCTTCGCCGCTGCGAGCGCAAGGCGGTAGTCAAAGTGGATGTCGGCCACGACCGGGATGGGCGCGGCGCGCACGATCTCGGGCAGCGCGTCCGCCGCGGCCTGATCCGGCACGGCCAGACGGATGATCTCACACCCGGCGTCATGCAGCCGGGCGATCTGCTCGATGGTCGCGTGCGCGTCCGAGGTGTGCGTGTTGCACATGGACTGCACCGCGACCGGCGCGCCGCCGCCGATGGCGACGGAGCCGACATGGATCTGTTTTGTCTGCGTTCTGTTCATAAGCACTCCTATCTCTCTCCAAGGTGGCCGAAGCCGTAAAAAAACCGAGGCGGACAAATCCGCCCCGGCTCAGGTGACAAGTTTGGAAATGTCGTTATACATGACGTAAGCCATCAGCGCCAGCAGCAGCACGAGCCCTGCCGTGTGGATATACCCCTCATACTTGGGGTCGATCTTTTTGCGGGTGAGCCGCTCGAGCACCCATGTGACGAGCAGGCAGAACACGCGCCCGCCGTCCAGTGCCGGCAGCGGCAGCATATTCATGACCGCAAGGTTCACGGCGATGAACGCCGAGAAATACGCAAGGTTGGAAAACGCGGCCGCCTTCGTGGCCGACTCCTTGCCGACCTCGCTCATCATGCTCACGATGCCGACCGGACCGGACAGATCCTTCACGCCGACCGCACCCGCAAGCAGGTCGCCAAGTCCGCGCCAGACCATGCGCACGAAATCCAGCGCGCTGTACCACGCATTCTGGAGTTTTGCGCCGAACGTCGCCGGCTGCGTGCCGAAATAAAGGCCGTACATTTTGCTGCTCTGTCCCGGATACTCCCGTGCGACAAGATAGAAATCATCGAGGTGCACCTTCGCGCCGTCACGCTTGACGACGATGTCATGCGTGTCACCGCCTCGGGAAAGATATTCGCTGACATTGGTCGTGAAATAGATGCGGTGTCCGTCAATGCTCCAGATCGTGTCACCCACCTGCAGGGCGTTCTCCCCCTGATACGGGCAGCCGTCCATAAAATCGGTGAGCGTCGGCGTGGAAAAGCTCTTCGCCTGCGCAAACACGAGCAAAAGCAGCAGAAGTCCGAACACGAAGTTCATGAATGCGCCGGCACAGAGGATCAAAAACCGCTTCCACGCCGGCTGGCTCGTGAACGCGCGCGGATCGTCGACCGCCTCATCCTCGCCCGCCATGGCGCAAAAGCCGCCGATCGGCAGGCAGCGAACGGCGTAGAGCGTCTCCCCCTTCTGCTTTTTCCAGATGGCCGGGCCCATGCCGATGGCGAATTCATCCACGCGCACCCCGCAGGCTTTGGCCACGAGAAAATGACCGAGCTCATGCACGGCGATGAGGATACCGAAGACGAGAATTGCGAACAGAATATACATGTGCTGTCCTTTCAGAAACGGAAATAAGACCGGACGAAGGCACGCGCCTCCTGATCGGCCGCGCGGATAACGTCCAGATCGGGCGCAGCGACGGGTGCGATGGCCTCCACCGCCGCCGCAACGCTTTCATAAATAGAATGATACCCGATCTTGTGACCCAAAAACAGGCCAACGGCAATTTCGTTGGCTGCGTTCATGACCGTCGGCGCGGTGCCGCCGGTGCGCGCGCAGCGCATGGCAAGCGCCAGACACGGCAGCGCCTCGAGATCGGGCTCATAGAAATGCAGCCCATTGGGATAGGCCGTCAGATCCAGCCGGTCGCTGCGGCTGGGCTTGCGCTCCGGATACGTGAGCGCATACTGGATGGGCAGGCCCATATCCGGCACGCCGAGCTGGGCGATGACCGTCCCGTCGAGCAGCTCGACCATCGAGTGCACGACGCTCTCGGGGTGGATAAGCACCTGAATATCATCCGGCGTTACGCCGAACAGGTGCATGGCCTCAATAAATTCCAGACCCTTATTCATCATGGTTGCAGAGTCAACGCTGATCTTCGCGCCCATGCTCCAGTTCGGATGGCTGACAGCCATCTCGGGCGTGACATCGCGCGTCTGCTCGCGCGTCCAGCCGCGGAACGGTCCGCCGGAGCCGGTGAGCAGGATCTTGTGCAGCTCGCCCGCGCGCCCGGTCAGGCACTGAAAGATGGCCGAGTGCTCGGAATCCACCGGCACGATCTCCGCGCCGTATTCCCGGGCACGGCGCATGACGATGTCGCCCGCGCACACGAGCGTCTCCTTATTGGCCAGCGCGATGCGCCGTCCCTTTTCGATGGCCGCAAGCGTCGGGCGCAGACCGACCGCGCCGGACACCGCCGTGACGACCGCGTCCGTATCGGAAATGACCGCCGCCTCGCACAGTGCGTTTTCTCCGCCGCCGACGGCGATGTCCGTATCGGCGAGCGCGATGCGCAGCGCCTTGGCAGACGCCTCATCCGTCACAGCGACGAACGCCGGATGCAGGCGGCGCGCCTGCTCCTCGGCGAGCTGAATGTTGCGGTTCGTCGTCAGCGCACGGACGTTCAGCCCCAGATGCTCCGCGACGGCAACGGTCTGCCGGCCGATGCTGCCGGTAGAACCGAGAATGGAAATCGAATGTACCATAGCTATGCTCCTTTACTGCGCCACAGCCGCGATCGCCGGCGCCAGCAGCACCAGCAGCTCAAGCATGGGCGCGGTGAAGATGGTGCTGTCAAACCGGTCGAGCATACCGCCGTGACCGGGCAGCAGATTGCTGTAGTCCTTCACGCCGTGCTCACGCTTGACGGCGGAAAATGCAAGGTCGCCCGCCTGACCGGCAAGGCTGCCGAAAAAGCCGTAGATGGCAAGGATGCCGATCTGCACGCGATAGCCGCACCAGTGCAGGATGAGTCCGTAGAGCATGGCGGCCGCGATCGCGCACACAAAGCCGCCGATGCAGCCTTCGACCGTCTTATGCGGGCTCAGTGCCGGGGCGAGCTTGGTCTTGCCGAGGCTGCGGCCGACGAAAAACGCGCCGGAGTCGCTCATCCACGTGATGACGAACGGCAGCAGCAGATACGGTGCCTTCGGGTCATTCAGACCAAGGCGCACGAGCGACGAGAGCATCCACGGGATGACGATGCCCGCCGTGAACACGAGCGCCAGATCCTGAAACGGAACGCGCTCGGCTTTGTGAAACGAGATCATCATCTCCACGAACATGGTCACAAACAGCGCATACGCCGCGATCTTGAACACGAGCTCTGACAGGCCGAACGCAGCGCCGAGCACGATGGCCGCGCCGCACACGCCGGCATACACCGCAAAGCGCGGCACGAACTTCGGCATAGCCGTGTGCAGCAGCTCCCACGCGCAAAACGACGCCATGACGGCCACCACGATGCCCCAGCCCCAGATCGGGGTGAAGAAGATCACAGCCAGCAGCGCCGGGATGCCGATCGCCGCAACGATGAGTCTGTTTTTCATGATAGGTTCCTCCCGTTTGTCTTTCTCTCGGGTGCGGCGGTCATTTCACGCCGCCAAAGCGCCGGTCGCGCCGCTGAAACTCCGCCAGCGCCGCGTCCATGTCGCGCTCGGTAAAGTCTGGCCAGAGCACGTCGGTGAAATAGAGCTCGGAATACGCGCCCTGCCAGGGCAGGAAGTTGCTCAGGCGCTGCTCGCCGCTCGTGCGGATGATGAGGTCGGGATCCGGAATGCCGGACGAATACAGGTAGCTGCTGATGAGCTCCTCCGTGAGCTCGGGCGCAGTGCCGGCCTTGTATTCCTCGGCGTAGCGGCGCACGGCATGCAGGATCTCATCACGGCCGCCGTAGTTGATGCACAGGTTCATCTGGCAGCCGTCATAGTGCGTGCTCTTTTCCTCGGCCGCGTCCATCAGGCGCTGCAGCTCCGGCGAGAGGCCGGTGCGCTCGCCAAAAAAGCGCATCTTGAACTTGTCGCGCTCCATGATCGAGAGCGCTTCCTTCATGTATTTATCGAAGATGTTCATGATCGTGCGCACTTCCTCGGGCGGACGGCGCCAGTTTTCCGTGGAAAAGGCGTAGACCGTGAGGTATTCGATGCCGATGGCCTTGCAGTAGTTGCCGATGCGGCGAAACGCCTCGGCGCCGTAAGCGTGACCGGCCGTGCGCGGCAGACCGCGCTTTTTCGCCCAGCGGCCGTTGCCGTCAAGAATGATCGCCACGTGGCGCGGCAGGCGCGAAAAATCCACCTGCGGCGCTGCGGCCGTTTTGTTGTTTGCCATAATGCCTCCTGCGCTGCCCGCACGGGCGCGCTCATAGACAGGATATTCAAACGGGGGGATGTTCGATCCCCCCGTTTCCGATTGCGGGTACGAAAGCGAGCGCGAAGCTCAGATCTCCATGAGCTCCTTCTCTTTTTCGTCGGCGATGCGCTCGACTTCCTTGATGTAGTCGTCGGTCAGCTTCTGCATATCCTTCTCGATGACCTTGAAATCGTCCTCGGTGATCTCGGACTTTTTCTTCTGCGCCTTGAATTTTTCCATCGCGTCGCGGCGGATGTTGCGCACGGCGACCTTGGCGTCCTCGCTGTACTTCTTGACCTGCTTGGCGAGATCGCGGCGGCGCTCCTCGGTCAGTGCCGGGAAGACGAGGCGGATGGCGCGGCCGTCGTTCTGCGGGTTGATGCCGAGGTCGGACGCGAGAATGGCCTTCTCAATGCCCTTGAGCACGGAGGCGTCCCACGGCTGGATGAGCAGCGAACGGGCATCCGGCGTGCTCACCGACGCGATCTGCTGGATGGGCGTGGGAGAGCCGTAGTAATCGACCGTGATGCGGTCGAGCACGGCGGGGTTGGCCTTGCCCGCGCGCACGGAGTCATACTGCTCGGTGAGGACCGAAGCGGTCTTTTTCATCTTGGATTCAAACTCGGTATAATCGGTAGACATATGATATCCTCCTATCGGGTTTTTCTTTTTTCTTATTTCGTCACGACCGTGCCGACGGCTTCACCCATCACGGCACGGACAATATTCTGCGGATCGGCCAGCGCAAAGACGACGACCGGAATGTCGTTTTCCATGGCCAGCGACGTCGCGGTCAGATCCATGACGGCCAGATGCTTTGCCAGCACCTCGTCATAGGTGATCGCATCGTACTTCACGGCGCTCGGGTCAATATGCGGGTCGGCGCTGTAGACGCCGTCGATGTTCTTGGCGAGCAGGATCGCATCCGCGCCGATCTCGGCCGCGCGCAGCACCGCCGCTGTGTCGGTCGAAAAATACGGACAGCCGCTTCCGGCGCCGAAGAGCACGACCTTGCCCTCTTCCAGATGCGCGATGGCGCGCTCCCACGTGTAGTGCTCAGCGAAGGCCGGCATCTCGACCGCCGTCTGCACGCGCACGGGAATGCCCTTTTGTTCCATCACATCGGACACGGCAAGGCAGTTCATCACGGTCGCCAGCATGCCCATGTGGTCGGCGCGCGAGCGGGCCATTTTGCCCTCACCGTTTTTCACGCCGCGCCAGAAGTTGCCGCCGCCGATGACGACGCCCACCTGCACACCCAGCTCCGTGCACGTCTTGATGACGTCGCACACCCGGCCAATCACGTTAAAATTCAGTCCCGTCTTCTGGTCACCGGCAAGCGCCTCACCGCTGATCTTGAGCAGGACACGCCGAAACTTCGGTTCTGTTCCCATAAAACTTCCCCTCACTTTTTCATATTCGTCGTATTATTGTAATATAAAACGGCCGGAATGAAAAGGGGGTATTTGTGAAAAGAGCGAAAACAATTGCCGCCTCGCCCATTCCGCTGCCGCAAGCACAGAAAAAGAGCCCGGCTGACGCCGGGCTCTTTTCCGCTGGAATGAGAGGATATCAAAAAGACAAAGCGGACATTACATCCAGCCGCCGGAGACATTCATCACATGCGCCGTGACGTACTTCGACTCGTCAGAGGCGAGATACAGCGCCATATAGGCGATGTCGATGGGCTCGCCGAGGTGCTTGATCATGCAGTTGGTCGTGTAGCGCGACTGCGTCTCGGGCGTGAGATGCTTGGCAACGGCTTCCGTGGCGATGATGCCGGGGTTGAGGACGTTAACGCGCACACCCGCGTGCGCGACCTGACGCGCCATCTGGCGGCTGAGGTGGTTGATGCCGGACTTGGCGACACCGTAGCCGACCTGCGTGCGGTCGGGGCACACGGCAGCGACGGAGCCGATGTTGATGATGCTGCCGGAATGCTGCTTGATCATGGCCTTGTTGAGCGCTTCCTGGCAGGCATTGAACACGGTCGAGAGATCCACGCAGACGGTCTTTTCAAACTCCTTGTAGGTGCACTTGGTGATGTCGAGGTCCTTGCGGGGGTTGGATTCGCCGAAGTTGTTGACCAGCACGTCGAGGCGGCCTTCCTTGGCGATGCACTCGTCGATCATGCTTCTGTGCGTGGCGGGGTCGTGTGCCTCAAAGTAGACGAGCTCGGCCTGACCGCCGCGGGCTCTGGCGGCCTCAACGGCAGCCTTGCCGGTCTCCATATTGCGGCAGGCATAGTAGACCTTCGCGCCCTCATCGACGAACAGGTCTGCGATCGCGCGGCCGATGCCGCGGGTGCACGCCGTGACCAGCGCGACTTTTCCTTCCAAACGGTTACTCATAACAGTACACTCCCTTTCATTTTGTGTGCGCGGTTTTATAGCTTTGCGCCGGTGTGCGCGCACCGGCGCAGCGTATCAGAGGTTTGCGCCGTAATCGGCAACGAGCGCCTGACCGTTGAGCGGCGCAGAATCGTCGCTGCACAAAAACAGCAGGATCTTGGCGATGTCGAGATCCGTGCACGTGCCCACGTCGAGCGTGGAGTGCTTTGCGGTGGAGGCCTGCATGGCCTTGGCGGCCTTCGTGTACTTACCTCTGGCCTTCATGGCGCGCGTGGTCATGGGGGTCATGACCGTGCCGGGGCACACGCAGTTGGCGCGGATCTTCTGCTCGCCGTTGGCAAAGCGCAGCGCAATGTGCTTGGTCAGCGCGACCTCCGCGCCCTTCGAGACCGTGTAGGCTGCGCTGCCGTTGCCGTTCACGCCGCCAACGGAGGCGACGGTCGCGATCGTGCCGTAGCCCTGCGCGATGAACTGCTTGACAGCCGCGCGGGTAACGTACATCGTGCCCTTGACGTTCACGGTCAGGGTCGTGTCGAGATCGCTGGTAAGAAAATCGTCGATCGGCCGCATGGCGACATCGAGCACACCTGCGATATTGGCCAGCGCGTCGATCTTGCCGTACTTTTCCACACCGGCCGCAAACGCCGCCTTCACAGCGTCATTGTCGGTGATGTTGACGACAGTCGTCATGACCTCGCCGCCCGCTGCCTGAATGTCGGCTGCGACCTTGCTGAGGTTTTCCTCATGCATATCCGCCATGATGACGCTTGCGCCCTCGTGTGCGAAGAGCTCGGCCGTCTTGGCGCCAATGCCGGAACCGGCGCCGGTGACGAAACAGACTTTTCCATCAAGTCTACCCATTTGTTTCTCCTTTGCTGATATAGAATGCGGCGGACGGGCTGTGTGGGCCGCAGCCCGTCCGGTATGTTGGGATCACTCGTCCTTGAGCGGCCACTCCATGCCGATGCGCTCACACTGGCGCTCGGTATCCCAGAAGAAGCCCCAATCGGGCAGGTGACGGATGCGGGCGGTGTCCGCCGGCGTCCACGTCACGATCTCGCCCTTCTTGTAGAGGTCGTCGATCTCCTTGTCGGTGTATCCAAACTCCTGCAGCACCTCGCGGTTGTGCTCGCCGAAGCACGGCGCGGACGCCACGATCTGCGAGGGGTTGTTCTTGAAGCGGTTCGTGATGCCGATGCCCTTCATCTCGCCGAAGATCTGGTCTTCCCACTCGACAAGGTTCTCGCGCTCGGCGTACTGCGGGTCGTTTTCGATATCGCCCGGCTCATAGGCGCGCTGGTTCGGAATGCCGACCTTGTTGAAGATCTCCTCGAGCTCGGCACAGGTGTGCTGCGCGCAGAAATCCGTGAGCGCCTGATCCGCCTTCTGCCCCATGGGGGTGTTGAGCGGGAAGCCGGGGATGCCCTTCGGCAGACCCGGCGTCACACCCGGCGTGCCGACGCCGATGATGGGATAGCCCTTCTCGACCGGGCCGGGGCCATTGATGGCGACAAAGAGCTGCTTGTTGTCCTTCGTGGTGTAGAACGAGAAGCAGGCCGCAAGGTCGGAGTGGTTGCCGGTGCGGTACGGCACGGGCTCGCCGTCCTTCGGATAGCCCTTGTTGTACCAGAGCACCGGGTAGTTATCCAGCAGGCGGAACATGGTATCGTACTGCGCGACGTCGCAGGACTCACCCTTGCCGGTCTTGAGCGCGTGGATATATGCCGAGAGCGCGGTCATGCAGGCGTTGTAGGCCGTGACATAGTCGGACAGATAGGGGTTGACCTTCAGCGGCACATCCGTCGGGGACACGCCGTTCATGTACATATAGCCGCCCATGGCCTGACCGGAGACATCGTACGACGCCTTGGACTTGTACGGACCCGTCTGGCCGTAGCCGGAGACGTGCACGATGCACAGCTTGCTGTTGATGCCCCAGCACACCTCGTCGGTGAGGCCCATCTTGGCGTACGTGCCGGCCTTGCTGGACTCGATCCAGATGTCGGCCCACTCGAGGCACTTTTTGAAGATCTTCTTGCCGGCAGGCGTGCGCGGGTTGCACGTGATGGAGTACTCGTTGCGGTGGTTCTGCGACCAGCTCGTGGTGCCGCGCGTACCGCAGGAGATCTTGGGGGCCTCGGACTGGAGCACCTTCGCACCCATTTCCGCCATCAGGCAGCCGGCAAAGGGGCCGGCGATGGCCGTGCCGGACACAAAGACCTTGACGCCGTTGAGAACACCAAAGTCGGGGTATTCGCTGAACTTCTGCGTGAGGTTGCAGTCAATTTTTTTGAAACTCATGTATGCTGTGCCTCCTTTTTGTTGTGTTTTTCTACAGTTATCTCCGGATTCAAGATAAGCTGCCAACATGGGCAAAAGCCCATGCTGACAGCTTACCGTCTATTTGCGCTAAGATTTACTTTTTCGGGGGATACTCCAGGCCGATGCGCTTGGCCTGACGCTCCGGATCCCAGAAGAAGTGCCACTCAACGAAGTTCTTGATGCGGGCGGTGTCCGCCGGCGTCCAGGTCGCGAGCTCGCCCTTCTTGTAGAGCGCGTCGATCTCCTCGTCGGTGTAGCCAAAGTCCTTGAGAACCTCGCGGTTGTGCTCGCCGAAGCACGGCGCGGACGCCACGATCTGGGACGGGTTCTTCTTGAAGATGTTCGTGACGCCGATGCCCTTCATCTTGCCGAAGCACTGGTCATCCCACTCGACGATGTTCTCGCGAGCCTCGTACTGCGGATCCTTCTCGATGTCAGCCGGGCCGTAGGCGCGCTGGCACGGGATGCCGGCCTTGTTGAAGATCTCCTCGATCTCGTCGCAGGTGTGCTCGGCGCAGAACTTCGCGCACAGCTCGTCCGCCTTCTTGCCGCGGGGGTCAAACAGCGGGAAGCCGGTGCAGTTCTTCGGGATGCCCTCGGTGACGCCGGGCTTGCCCATGCCGATGATCGGGTAGCCACGGGTGACAGGGCCCTGGCCGACGATCGCAACGAACATGGCGTTGCCTTCCTTCGTGTCGTAGAAGGAGAAGCAGGCAGCCTGGTCGCTCTTGTTGCCGGTGCGGAACGGCACGGGCTCACCCTGCTTCGGGTAGCCCTTGTTGAACCAGTTGGCCGGGTAGTTGTCGAGCAGACGGAACATGGTGTCGTACTGCGCGACGTCGCAGGAGTCGCCTTCGCCGCTGTTCTTGGCGTTGATGTAGCCGGCGAGCGCGACCATGCAGGCGTTGTAAGCGGTGATGTAGTCGGACAGGTACGGGTTGACCTTCAGCGGGCCGGACGTCGGGGAGACGCCGTTCATGTACATATAGCCGCCCATGGCCTGACCGGAGACGTCGTAGGAGGGCTTGTTCTTGGACGGGCCGAACTGGCCGTAGCCGGACACGTGCACGATGGCGAGCTTCTTGTTGTGCTTCCAGCAGACTTCATCAGTCAGGCCGCGCTTGGCATAGGAGCCCGGACGGCCGGCCTCGATCCAGATGTCTGCCCACTCGATGCACTTGAGGAAGATCTTCTTGCCGGCGGGGCTGGCAGAGTTGATGGTGATGGAGTACTCGTTGCGGTGGTTCTGGCTCCACGCGAGGGTGCCGCGGGTCTGGCAGGCGATGGTCGGAGCCTCAGCCTGCAGGACCTTCGCGCCCATCTCGGCCATGAGGCAGCCGGCGAAGGGGCCGGCGATGTTCGTGCCGGTCACGAAGACCTTGACGCCCTTGAGAACGCCGAAAGACGGATACTCGTCAAACTTCTGAGTCAGTTTGTTGTCGATTTCTTTCATGTTAGATGACAATCCTTTCTGTGCGTATCGCACTGAATGAGGTTGATTGGTCGGAAGAAATTACTCTTTGGCAGCTTCTGCCTTCTTGTGCACGCTCGGGATCAGGAAGCAGACCACGATGCCGACGACGACACAGATGAGCTGCACGAGCGCCACGGAGTGCAGCGCGCTGGCGGCAGCGGCGGGCACTGCCATGCCGGTGGCGGCCTTCTTGGTCATGCCGGTGACGAACATGGGCACGAAGATGGCGACGCCGAACGGAGCGCACATATCCTTGAAGACGTTGAACGTGCCGGAAGCGGAGGAGGACTCAGCCGGAGCAACGCCGGACAGCGCGACCTTCATGAAGATGGTGGTGTTGCCGCCAAGGCCGAGGCCGACGAAGAACAGCGCGCCGCCCATCATCAGGATGCCGGCATTCTCGCCGATGAAGAGCATGATCAGAGAGCCGATGGCAACGAACACGAGCGCGATCGCAGCAACGATCTTGGGCTCTTTCTTATCGGCCATGGGTCCGAGGACGATGGTGCCGATGGCCATGCCGAGGTACTCAATGCTCATGGCAACCGCAGCGACGGTGGCCTTGTCGATGGCATAACCGAAGCGGATGACCTCGGTCAGGCAGGCGGTCATGAGGCCCTGCGTGAGGAACATGATCAGCACGGGGAGCACAAAGTTCTTGCGGGCGATGAACTTGCCATTGAGAATCGGGCTGGCAGCCTTCTTCTCGACGAGGAACAGGACGATCAGACCGACGACGGCCACAGCGATGGACGCGAGCGTCGCAACGCTGGCCCAGCCGTTCTGCTGGCCGAAGGTGGGCACGCAGACGAGCGCGCCGAACATGAGCAGGACGAACACGGCGCCCGCCCAGTCAAAGCCCTTCATAGAGCCCTTGGGGATGTTCGGGTTATCCTTGACTTTTGCAAAGCAGATGAGGAACGAAATCACGCACAGTGCGACGCAGATCCACATGACGATACGCCATGCGCTGGCCGTGCCGATGACTTTCATGACGATACCGCCGAGGGTGGGTCCAAAGATGACCATGCCGCAGGCCAGCGCCATGTAGATCGTGAAGCCCTGGCCCATTTTCTCGGGCGGGAACTCCATCATGATGTAGGACATGACGACCGGAGCGATGCCGGCAGCGCCGATACCGACCATGAAGCGGAACACGAGCAGCAGCGGGACGTTCTGCGGGCAGATGGCGATGAGCGCCTGACCGACGGTGTAGAGCGCCATCGCGCCGAGCAGCATCTTTCTGCGGCCGATCGCGCCGCCGAGCTTGCCCATGATCGGCGCCATAGCGGCGGCGGCCAGGGAATAAGCCAGCGTGATGAAGGTCAGGGACGCATCCGCGTTCCAGGCCGTGGAGATCGCAGTCGGCACCGAAGCGGTGAAGCCGCCGCAAAGGCTGAGGATAGCCGCTGCAACTGCATACGGCACAAAGCCTTTCATGTAGTTTTTGTTGTTTTCCATAGTGTATTCTCCTGTCTGATGATTCGGCATTTGCCGTGGACAGTTTGGTTGCTTTCCTGTGTGCAGCGCCGGTCAGTAGCCTTTGGCGAGGCTCTCCTCGATCAGCTTGCTGCGCACGATCTTCCCGTTTTCATTAACGGGAATGTGATCCGTAAATTCAATGGATTTGGGGATCTTGTACGGGGGGAGATAGTTGAGCGCGAAGCGGATCAGCTCCTTGCTCCCGAGCGGGGCGTTCGTCTCCACGATGGCGTGGATGCGGTGACCCCAATCCGGGTCGGGCAGGCCGATGACCACGGCGTCAACCACTTTGGTGTGCTTTTTGAGCACCATCTCGACCTCAGCGGCAAAGACATTCTCTCCGCCGGTGACGATCATGTCGCTGCGGCGGTCTGCAAAGTACAGATAGCCGTCAGCATCTACATAGCCCATGTCGCCGACGCTGCGGAAGCCTTCGCTGTCCACCGGGAGCGGCGGCATATTCTTATAGGTAACGCGCGGGCTGTTATCGCCCCACGACATAAAAATCTCGCCGATCTCGCCGTGCGGCAGTTCCCTGCCGTCCTCATCGCGGATCGCGACCCTGCCGCAGTGCATCTTGCCGACGCTGCCGGGGTGGCGCAGCCACTCGTCGCCGCGGATGGACGTCATGCCGATGCACTCGGTCATGGCATACAACTCGTACAGGCGCTCGGGCGGGATGATCTCGAGCCATTCGCGCTTGAGATCCTGCGAGCAGACACCGCCGGTGTGGCACAGCACCTCAATGCTCGCGAGGTCTTCCTTTCGGAAGCCGGGCATGCGGCTGATGCGCTGCATGAGTGTCGGCACCATCTGGACATATTCGATGCGGTACTTTTTGATGAGCCGCACGATCGTCTCGGCGTCGAGCTTGGCCGGCATGACGAGCGTGTTGCCGCAGTAGAGGCCGTTGAAGGCCGCCGAGTGCGGCGCGCCGTGAAACAGCGGGCCCGCGAGCAGCTGGCGCATCTCAAAGCGCATGCCGGACACGGAAAACCACGTCCGCAGCCCCTCGTCGCTCTCCCCTGCCGGCATATCCTGCTCGATGACCTTGGTCTTTCCCGTCGTGCCGCCGGAACAGTTGGCAAGGTTGGGAATGGCCAGCACATCGGGCGGCAGCTGCGCGGAATATCCGGCGCACAGCGTTTTGAGCTCCGCCGTGCTCAGGCCGGGATAGCCATCGGGCTTCTTGCGGTTGGTGATGACGAGCGCCGGGGAAACGCAGGTGCAGATCTCCATGAGGTTTCGCTGCGGCGCGCGGTTCGAGACCGGAACATAGCACGCGCCGGTCTTCCAGATGCCGAATGCGAGCGCGATGTGCGTCGGAATGTTCGGCAGCGCGGCGAGCACGCTCTTTCCGGGGCCAATGCCCTGATCGAGCAGATACCATGCAATGCGGTTCGAGAGCTCGTGGAGCTCCTGCCATGTCATGACCGTCTCCTTGTTTTCCGGGGAAACGTAGATGACCGCCGGAGCGTCCGGCTTCACGCGGGCGATGTTCGCCAGCTGCGTGCCGGGGGTAAAGAAGCTCTCCGTCCCGGTATTGAAAATGTTAAAATGCTGCGTGCGCATCTCCATCACTTCCTGACAGCACTGAATTTGGCATATGCCGCCTCCCGCCCGCCCACGGCGGGCGGGATCAGCGGCTTTGGAAAATTACTTCGGCAGGTTGTTCGGACGGTAGCCGCCGTCGATCTGCAGGCAGACGCCGGTGACGTAGGATGCGGCGCTGGAGGACAGGAACAGGATGCCGTTGGCAATGTCCTCGGGCTCGGCAAAGCGCTTCATCGGGATGGTATCACCGACGGAGTCCTTGGCGAACTGCGGCATATTGGCGACCATGTCGGTGTTGACAACGCCCGGAGCGACCGCGTTGACACGCACGCCCCTGTCGGCGAAGGAATAAGCGACGGACTTGGTCATGGCGATCAGGGCAGCCTTGCTGGCGGGGTACGGCAGGCCGGTCGGGCAGCCGTAGACACCGGCGACGGAAGCGGTATTGACGATGCAGCCCTTGGTCTTGATCAGGTGCGGGATCGCGTACTTCATCATGGTGTAGGGGCCCTTCATGTTCAGGTTGCAGACAGCATCCCACTCGGACTGCTTGAGCTTGGTCAGCCAGGTGCTGTTGTCGGTGCCGGCGTTGTTGACGAGCACGTCCAGACGGCCCCACTTGGCAATGATCTCTTTATACAGCTCCTGCACGGCCTTGTAGTCGCACAGATCGATCGCCTTGGTCATGACCTCGTAGTCGGGGTTGATCTCCTTGAGGGCGGCCAGCGCCTTGGCGCCGGTCTCTTCGTAGTGGCTGAGGAAGTAGACCTTCGCGCCGCCAGCGAGGAAGCCCTTGACGGCTGCGAAACCAATGCCGCGGCTGCCGCCGGTTACCAGAACGACTTTGCCTTTGAATTCATTTTCAAACATGATTCTTTGTCCTTTCTTAACGCAAATCTTTGACTTTTTCCGGAGGTTTCCCGTCCCCCCGGACACACACCAGCAGTTATGCTTTTGTTAAGGAACGATAATATTTTAACATTAGATTCGATTTTCTTCCGGGCGTTGCCTCCTGTTTTGCTATCGTTAAAAACGACAAAAAATAAGATTTCACAACACTTTTCGTGGCAAAACTGACAAAGCCTCAAAAGACGACCGCTGTCGCTTTTGAGGCTTTGTCCACATTGACGATATTTTCTGTTAATTCTCACTTTTGACCGGGTGTCTGGTGAAAATATTCCCGCGGCATCTTCTCGGTCATGATACCGAGCAGGTCCATCATATAGCAGAAGCACAGCTGGAGCTGATCGGGCGACTGCCGCTCCGTCTCCGCGAGAATGCCGCCCATGGCATCGTTCGCGATCTCGGCATACAGCCCGTGCAGCGCCACGACCGGCGGCTCGGACGGGACATAAAACTGCTCGAACTTCATATAGGGGTTCGCCACGAGGTAGACATATGTGCCGCTGTTCATGCGGCTCTCGGCGATCTCAAGCGTCTCCCCCTTGTCCGGCTGATAGCGGTAGCGGTGAAACGGCCCGAGGTTGACAAGCGTGTCCGGCTTGAGGCGGTAATCCAGACCATTGACCGTGAGTGTACCGTGGCCGCTGCGCACGAGCAGGAACGTCTCGTCGTGATTATTGACATAGAGCGTCGGCGCTTTGATCTTGCGCACGCACGCCTTGATATCGCTGGGCAGGACATTGTTGACAAAATAGTCATGCGCGCCGGCCAGAACGGACTTCTCGTCCTTGGAGCTGAAAAATGCCGTGCCGGATGAACGTTCGTTAGCCATGCTACTTCCTCCCCTGTCCTCTCTGCTTCCGGAACTCGCCCGGTGACATCTTGTTGAGCGCATAGAACACGCGGCCCATCGTGCGGTCGGAGCCGAAGCCCGTCTCCATGGCGATGTCGACCGTCGGCAGCTCCGTTGTCGTGAGCAGCGCCTCGGCATAGCGGACGCGGTACATCGACAGGATCTGCTTGTAGCTGGAGTTCAGGCGCGTCTTGAGCTGCACACGCAGGATATTTTCCGAGGTATAGAGATCGCGCGCGATCTTTTCCGCGTCGATCGGCTCGGACATATTCTCATACAGATAACTGATGGCAGAGATAAGCGTCTCGCTCATGATCATGCCGCGGTAGACCCGGCCGTCCTTCCCGTCGCTGAGCATGTCGTTGAGGTACCCTTGCGGGGTCATGCCGGTCAGCGCCTTGAAGCGGCGGAAAAACGTAATGCTCATATGAAAGCCGGAGATGGACGACACGTAGTCAAACGGCAGGCTGTCATACAGGAAGTACGACATGGCCAGAATCAGTCGCACGCGGTTGACATACTGGCTGAAATTCAGCCCCGTGGCAATCAGCAGCGCGTGGTTGAGCGCCGTCTCATCCGCGTCGGACGAGACCGCCTCGGCGACCGAGGCCGCCGTGAGCTCCGCCGTGCTGTGCGTGGCGATATAGAGGCTGGCGCGCCGGCCGAGCGGCATATCCAGCAGCGAGTACTGCTCCTTGCGGCGTGCAGCGGCGCGGTTATACAGCAGCTCGATCTTGCGCAGGAAGGAGCTGCGGATCACAGCCGAGCCGCAGCTGTTTTTCGCGCTCAGATGGCGAAACTGCTCAAACAGCCGCGCGATCTGGCGAACATCGTCCCCTTCCGGCCCGATGACCGGCAGGCCGGTCACGATCTCGACCTCGCGCAGGTTGGTGATCTGATTGAACATATAGTAGCTCAAAAGCTGATAATCAAACGCGGCGACCCAGAGCGTGAGCGCCTCCCCGAATTCGGGGCAGATCGTCAGCACCTGAGAGCATTGGATCCACGCAACGCAGCCCGGCCGCACAGGAAACTCCTCGCCGTTGATGATAAAGCTGCCGCTGCCTTCGCGGACAAGCACAAAATAACTGTCCACTTCAATAACGGGGAACAGCTCCTCGCGAATAGTATGCTCCTGCAGGCGGAGATACTTGTCCGGCCCGCAGAAATACCCGTTGCGCGGTGTTTCGCAGAGCGGCCTGCTCCTTCTCTTCAAAGTATTCAGCCCCCTTTCACGGTCACAGAAACAACTCAGTTTATAAAAAACTACCCACACTTACACGTTTATAGATTAACAGCTTTCCCTGCAAAAAACAAGTAAACGCGAACAATCTTTTAAACATTTTCATTTTTGTTACAGAACGTGAAAAATGGCAAAAGACCCGCCGGTGTGCATCCGGCGGGTCTTCGCGCTGTGATAAGATTGAAAGGAGTAAGAGGATGAAAAGGGGAAATATCAAATAGAAGGAGTTTCGGGGGACGCCTTACAGCTCGTAGCCGATGTGGAAGCCCTGATGCATGGCATCGCTGGACTGACCCGGCTTGACGGCGTCGCCGATGACGTGCACTTCCGGAACGAAAGCCTTGAGCTCTTCGGACAGCGGATCGTACTTGCGGGAGCCGAGGCCGAGAATGATGTAATCAAAGCCCTTGAGCCACTCCTCGGAGCCGTCCTTGTGCTGGATCTTGACGTCGTGCTCGGTCACTTCGAGAACCTTGGAGTTGATGTAGCTCTTGACGCCCTCGCGGCGCAGGCTGGCGAGCGCAATGTTGCGGTTCGGCAGGCAGACGCCGGTCATGAGCTGCGGCTGCATCTCGACAAGCGTGACTTCCACGTCGCCGATGCTGCCGGTGGTCGCAAAGGAGTTCGGACGCGCGTCGGCCATGATCATCTCGGCCGTCTCGCAGGCGACCTCGCCGCCGCCGAGGATGCAGACCGTGCCCTTCGGGATGGTCACCTTGCGGCTGAGAACGTCGTGGGTGGTGATGACCGGGTAGTCGCCGACACCCTTGATGAAGGTCGGGATCAGCGGCGTCGCACCGGTGGCGACGACAACAGCGTCAGGTGCAAACTCCTTGACATTCTCGACCGTAGCTTCCTTCTTGAACTCGAACTTCACGCCGGCCTTCTTGGCGCGGTAGTTGAGGTGGGTGAGCCACTTGCACATCTCCTGCTTGCCGGGAGAGACGACCGCCAGATTCAGCTGGCCGCCGATCTGCTTGCCCTTCTCCCAGACGGTGACGTCGTGGCCGCGCTCAGCCGCCGTGACAGCGGTGTACATGCCGCCGGGGCCGGCGCCGATGATGAGGACCTTCCTGGGCTTGTCGGTCGGGTTGAACGGGAAGTCATACTCGTGACCGACGAGCGGGTTGATGTGGCACTTGCAGACCGGATGATGCGGATCTTCCGGCGTGATGCAGCGACCGCCGCAGGAGCCGCAGGGCGTGATGTCATCGAAGCGGTTCTCGAGTGCTTTCTTCGGCAGGTCGGGGTCTGCGAGCAAAGGACGGCCCATGGACACGCCGTCCACCAGACCACGCTCCACCAGATCGGCGGCGTAGCGCACGTCGTTGATCTTGCCGACAACGAAAACCGGGATGTTCACGACCTTCTTGATCTCGGACGCCTCGTAGACGTTCATGCCGATCTTCTGGCTGTGAGAGGGAAGGATGTTCTGAAGGCCCTCATACTGGACGCCGCCGGAGACCTCGAGCATATCAACGCCCGCAGCCTCGAATTTCGGGGCGAGGTAGAGCATTTCGTCCAGGGAGTTGCCGCCCGGCTCACGCTCGGAACCGGAGACACGCAGCACGATCGGGAAATCGCGGCTGATATTGCGGCGGCACTCTTCAATGATCTCCAGGATCAGGCGGGCACGGTTGTCGATGCAGCCGCCGTACTCGTCCATACGCTTATTGCGCAGCGGGCTGAGGAAAGCGCCCGGCAGCATGTAAGCGTGCGCGCAGTGCAGGGCGATGCCGCCGCAGCCGGCCTCTTCGGCGCGGCGCGCAGCCTGGCCGTACTGCTTGACCACCTTGTGGATCTCGTCAATGGTGATCGGACGGCTGACAGCGCCGTTGGCGTTCGTGTTCACGGACGGGCCGAGGGGCGTGATGCCCTTGAGCGCACAGATGGACTCCGGACCCGGATGAATGATCTGCGGGATGAGCGTGCTGCCGGCATCGCTCACGCGCTTGGCAAAGGCGGCGAACTGCGGGACGAGGGAGTCCTTGTCCAGCGCGGTCGTCTTGCCGATGTACCAATACTTATGGTCGACCGTGACAGCGTCGATGACGACGTAGCCGGCGCCGCCCTCGGCGCGGCGCACGAAGATGTCGGCGAGCTGCTTGGGCACGGTGCCGTTGGTGGCCTCGTAGTGCATGCTCATCGGCGCCATGGCGATGCGGTTCTTCAGCGTCGTTCTGCCAAGCTGCAGAGGGGAGAAGATCTTCGCATTTTTCATATCAGTGATCATGTTGTTACCTCCTGAACGATTATGAATGATGTGTCCCGTGCATGCAGCCGTCTGCGGCGCTGCGGCCGCCGAACGGCGCACGGGTGCTCCGGATGGTTCGTGCTTTCAGTATACTGGAAACGGCGCGGCCATGTCGCACATTTTCTTGTTAAATAATCCACATTTCCAAAAAGAATTTCAGAAAATGATGGCATGGAAGCGGACAGTTTTTGTGTTTTCACTACGTTTTTGTGCCTTTTTCGCCGCAATGTCCAAAGAAAAAGTGCCGGAAAAGCGCCGGAAAACACCGGATTTTTCGGCATTTCTCTGTAGGAAAAAGCAAGCCATCACAAGAAAGCATCCATGTTTTTGTACATTACGCCACAAACCTGTCGCAGAGTGACAATAAAACTAAAGATTTTGTACATTCCTTGCGCATGAATAGGCCACATTCTTTCCGACACGCCCCGCAACCTAGTGTTAAAATTTTTACAATAGCTGTTGAGCGTGGAATCCGGCCACCAGCGGCCGGCCTCCGGAGGATCATTCCCGGGTCCGCCGGACACGATTAAGGAACTCCGCGCTCAAGCAGAACGTGTAGGAAACCAGTTACGGATCCATTACAATTAGGAAAGGTGTATTTCATGAGTTACGATGCATTGTTTTCTCCCATCAAGCTCAGAGGGCTTGAGCTGAAAAACCGTGTGGTTCTGCCGGGTATGAACACCAAAATGGTCAAGAACAAGCATGACGTCGGCGAGGACCTGCCCGCCTACCACGCTGCGCGCGCGGCCGGCGGCTGCGGCCTGAACATTGTCGAGCTTGTCTCCATCTGCCCCGAGTGCCATGCCTACCTGTACCTCGGCCTTTATAATGAGCACCACAGAGATGAGCTGCGCAAGGTCACCGACGCGATCCACGCTGCCGGCGGCAAGGCGGCCGTGCAGATCTGGCACGGCGGCTTCGTGCCCGAAGAGTTCTTCGACAAGACCAACAAGCTCGAGACGCCCGACACGCTGACCGTCGAGCGCATCCATGAGATCGTCAAGCAGTTCGGCTACTCCGCCAAGCTCGCCGTTGAAGCCGGCTTTGACGCACTCGAGTTCCACGGCGCGCACACTTACCTGCCGCACGAATTCATGAACCCCTCGCTCAACAAGCGCACCGATGAGTACGGCAACCAGAGCCTCGAGAACCGCTGCCGCTTCAACCTCGAAGTCATCCGCGAGATGCGCAAGAACATGCCCGAGGATATGCCGCTGCTCATGCGTCTGGACGCCATCGACGAGATGCTCCCGGCCGTGACCACGCAGGACGAGACCGTGCAGTTCATCAACTGGGCCGCCGAGGCCGGTGTCGATGCGATCGACCTGTCCCGCGGCAACGCCCGCAGCCTTGCCACCGTGTACGAAGTGCCGCCCTACAATCTGGAGCCGGGCTTCAACATGGAGAACATCGCCGCCATCAAGGCGCGCGTGAACATTCCGGTCATCGGCGTCGGCCGCATCGTCGACCCCGCTCTGGCCGATCAGCTCATCCGTGAGGGCAAGATCGACATGGTCGCCGTCGGCCGTGCGCAGCTCGCCGATCCCGAATGGTGCAACAAGTCCAAGGAAGGCCGCGAGGCGGAGATCCGCCGCTGCATCGGCTGCACCGAGGGCTGCTACGACAAGGTCATCGACCCGAAGGCCAAGCACATCACCTGCACCCGCAACCCGGCGCTCTGCCTCGAGTACAAGGGTCTCCCGAAGCCGGAGACGGCCAAGAACGTCATGGTCATCGGCGCCGGCATCGGCGGCCTGATGGCAGCCGAGTACCTCAAGGCGCGCGGCCACAACCCGACCGTCTACGAAGCCACCGACGCCCCGGGCGGCCACTTTGTGCTCGCCGGTAAGGCCCCGAAGAAGCAGGCCTTCACCGACGCCGTCATGTGGGACGCCGAGGAGTGCAAGCGCATGGGCATCGAGATCAAGACCGGTGTCACCGTGACGCCCGAGCTCATCAAGGAAGTCAAGCCCGACCACGTGATCGTCGCCACCGGCGCACACTTCGTCAAGCCGAACATCCCCGGTCTGGATACCGCGGCGGACGTGTTCGTTGCTGAGGACGTGCTGGCCGGCAAGGCCATGCCGCACGGCGAGACCATCATCCTCGGCGGCGGCGGTGTCGGCTGCGAGACCGCGCAGTTCCTCATCGAGCACGGCGTGACCGATGTGCGCGTCATGGACACCAAGCGTGTCGGCAACAAGATGGGCATGCTGCGCACGATGTTCCTCGACATCGAGTACCCCGGCGAGACCATCAAGAAGAGCCGCGGCTCTAAGGTCACCGCCGTCGGCGACCACGAGATCACCTATGCGTTCACGAACAAGGCCAAGAAGACCGTCGAGAAGACCCGCCACTTTGACTCTCTCGTCATCGCTACCGGCATGCACTCCCGCCCGACGCAGGATCTGACTGACGCGTGCAGCGAGCTCGGCATCCCCTGCGATGTCATCGGCAGCGCCAGAAAGGCCGACATGGGCATCGAGGCCACGGCAGAGGCTTACGCCGCCGCCATGAAGGTCTGATCGCGAACGTCAAACACAGATAACAAGTCAGGAGGTTATCATTATGACAGTTGAAGAACGTCTGGAAGCACTCGAGAAAGAAGTGCAGCGTCTCAAGGACGTGCAGGCCATCAAGGAGCTCAAGAGCAAGTATTTCCGCGCGCTTGACACCAAGAACTGGGACGAGCTGGAGACGACCATGACCCCGAACATCTCCACCGCCTACTCCAACGGCAAGCTCGTTTTCCACGGCCCGAAGGAGATCACCAACTACTTCAAGGAGTCCATGCCCGACACCGAGATCACCCTGCATCAGGGTCACAACCCGGTCATCTGGTTTGAGAGCGACACGGTCGCCTACGGCAAGTGGTACCTGCAGGACAACCTGATCTTCGCCGAGGGCAACCCCTACTGCGGCACGCAGATCCAGGGCTCTGCCATCTACACCGACAAGTATGTCAAGGTCGACGGCGAGTGGCTGATCGAGGACACCGGCTATCTGCGCGTGTATGAGGAATCCTTCCAGCGCGACAAAACGCACCGCATCCGGATCAATATGTTCCGCCCGAAGAAAAAGAAAGTCATCAAGAAGAAATAAATAACCCGCTTGATTCAAGCCGTCGTACACCCGATGTATGGCGGCTTGAACCAAAATGGCCGAAAAATCTCTGCGAACGGAGCGTGATCCCCGTGCTGAAAAAACTGCGGCGCAAAGTCTACCGAAAGATCCGTTTTCAGACCTGGTACCGCAAGGCATACTACTACCACCGCAAGCGGCGGGATCTGGACAAGACCATCGCCCAGTACCGCGGCGTGGATGTACTGAGCGACAAAAAGCGCCTGTACCGTCTGCGGCGCGACATGATCCGGAGCCTGTTTCGCTATGGCTCTTACTATAATGAATACTTCCTCTTCGGGTATGAGGGGAAGGACGCTGCTTACCGTGACGGGTTCATCACCGAGGGCGTCCGCATGAGCTACTACCCGCGCATGAACGATCCGAAAAACACGAACATGCTCGAAAACAAGTACCTCACGTACCAGAAGTTCCGCGACTTTTACGGCCGCGATGTGCTGCGCATCAAAAAGGGCGCGCAGCCGACGCCCGCCGCCCTCGAGGCCCTGCGCGATTTTACGCAGGTGCACCCGCGCTACATCGTAAAGCCCGTCTACGCCGCCTTCGGCAAGGGCGTGCACACCGAGTCGATCGCGGACTACCCCTACCCCGAGGCCGCACACGCCGCCTACAGCGCGCACGGCGCGATCCTTGAGGAGATCATCGAGCAGGGGGAGGAGCTGGCGCGCATCCATCCGCAGTCGGTCAACACCCTGCGCATCCCGACGGTCGTCCTGGCAGACGGCAGTGTGCGGCTCTTTCATCCGACGCTGCGCGTCGGACGCGGCGACGGCATCATCGACAACTTCAGCGCCGGCGGCATCAGCGCACTCATCGACCCCGAGACCGGGTGCATCTGCTCCGACAGCGCGGACAAAAAGGGCCGCCGCTACGCGGCCCATCCGGACACCGGCGTGCGCTTTAACGGCTACCGCCTCCCGGAATGGGACAAAGCCGTTGCCATGGTCACAACGGCGGCGCACATGGTGCCCGGAAATCACTATTGCGGCTGGGACCTTGCCTACAGCACACACGGCTGGTGCATGGTCGAGGCCAACTGCACCGCACAGATGGGCGGCATGCAGATCATCACACAGACCGGCAGGAAGGCGGAGCTGGAAGCGCTCATCGCGCAGATGTGACACCGCTGCCGTAACGTAAAAGAAGCAAAGGAAACCAACATGACAACACCGAAAGGAGAAAAAACCATGACTGAACTTGAAAAACTCGTAGAAAAAGACGCAATCCGTGACCAGTACTACGTTTACGCCCGCGCGCTCGACCGCATCGACAACCCGCTCGGCAAGACCGTGTTCGCCGAGGACGCGCAGGTCGACTACGGCCCGACCTACAAGGGCACCGGCTACGGCTTCATCGACATGATGCTCAAGATGCACCGCAAGATGGTCTCCACGCACCACGTCATGACCAACATCCTCATCAAGCTCAACGAGGACGGCACCAAGGCCGCTGCTGAAGCTTACATGTACGCCGCCTGCAAGTACCGCAACGGCATGGTCGTCGTGGCGCGCTGCCGTGACATCGACCTCTGGGAGAAGCGCGACGGCAAGTGGCTCGTCGTCAAGCGCACCGTCGCCGGCGACAACACCATGATCCTGCACCCCGACTTCGCGCCCGACTACAACAACGGCCGCGACAAAGTCAAGGATCCGTCCTACGACTACTTCGAAACCATCGAGTAATTCGCCCGTGGCAACGAGAAACATCCCATTCCCCGACAAAGTCCGGGATATGGTGCTCGACGTCATCACGCACGTCCGCCGGCAGGAATACACACCCGAGCAGCTGTGCCAGCTGCAGAAGATCATCGAGTGCAAGTATTTCTACTGGTGGTGCATGGACATGAAAAAAGAGGAGTATGTGATGGAGCTGTTCACCGACGACTTCCGCTACTACCTCAACGGCCACCTCACCGTCAAGGACAAGCTCCTGCAGGCGCGCAACGCCAAGTGGTGCAACAAGGATATGCAGACGATGCATATGGGGCACCAGCCGATGATCTGGCTGATCGACGAGACCCATGCACGCGGGGTCTTCCAATACGAGGACCATATGTGCTATTATGATGACTGTGAAGTGCTGCAGAGCTGGATGGTCTACTGCGACGACTTCGTCAAGGGCGAGGACGGCGCGTGGCGCATCCAGAAGCTGCGCATGGCCTACCGCGAGATGGACGGCAATTTCCGCACCACGATGGTGCCCAAGGACTGGGTGCCGGACGAGTGGGACACGCCGGACTACTAAACGATCCTATCCGGAGAAGCCGCACATTTTGTGTGGCTTCTCCCCCGTGCCTTTATCCCCTCCTCATTTTCTCAAAGGTATTCGCGGCGAATGCCCTTGAAAAGCTGAGGAAGCTCCAAATCTGACGCAGGAGAATGCATATATGGAACAAAAACGGACACTGAGCAAATGGATCTCCGCGCGCAAGTATATCCGCGAATTTGCCGCGAATTATGCCGAGCGCTACGCAGAGGACCCCGCCGAGATCGAGCGGGACATCATCGCTGCGAAAAAGCAAAACCACATCTCCCTCAACGAGTATGAATGGGTCGGCTATCATGAGCGCACGGAGACGCAAAAGCGCACCATGTCCACACTGTGGACGCGCGCGGAATTCCGCAAGACCTATACCGACCGCCGCTACATTGCCATCCTCATGAACAAATACATCTTCTCCAAGGTGTTTGCCGATTTTTACGGCCGCCGCTGCGTGCAGGCGTCCGACGTGGACGCGGCGCTGCTCGAAAGCCTCGCCGGTGACTGCGGCAAGGTCGTCTATAAGCCCAACTGCAAGGGTCAGGGCACGGGCGTGCGCATCCTCCCGGCGGTGACCGAGGCCGAGCAGGCAGACACGCTCGCGTATCTGCGTGCAAATCCCGGCGGCATCGTGGAAGAATATATTCAGCAGCACCCGACGCTCGCGCAGCTCAACCCCGGCGCTGTGAGCATCGTGCGCTTTTACACCGTGACCGCGCCGTCCGGAACGTATCTGTTCGCCCCGGTGCTCACGGCCGCCATCGAAAAGGACATCTCCAACGGCTGTCAGGACGCGCTGACCGCCATGATCGACATCCGCACCGGCATCGTGATCACCGACGCCGTGGATCAGAACAACTGCATCGACTATCATGCGCACCCGGTCACGGGCGTGGCCTTCCCCGGTCTGCAGCTCCCGTTCTGGGACGAGACCATCGACATGATGCGCCGCGCCGTGCCGCTGGCCAGCAAGATCTCCAACATTGGCTGGGATGTGACCATGACTGCAGACGGTCCGCTCATCATCGAGGCCAACACTATCCCCGGCTTCAACACCGCGCAGTACCGCGGCTATGCCTGGGTCACAGACGGCTACGGCTATCAGCCGCTGTTCGACGAGCTCAACGGCAAGCCGTTTGTGCCGAACGACCACTACGCGCGCGTACTGCTCAAGCTCGACTGAATCTGCACCACGGAGGTACCGGCATGGAACTCGTTCTCTCGATCTCCTTCGGCGTCTGGATCGTCATCACCGCATTTGTCTACCGAGCCGTGACCGGCTCAGAGCGCGGGGGCGGACAGAAGAAATGAATCTGTATTTCCTGGGTATCCTTGCCGCGCTCGTCGTGTTTTTCGCCGTCGGCATCGCCGCCGGGCGCATGGTCAAGGATACGAACGACTACTACGTCTCCGGGCGCAACGCGCCGACGCTGCTGATCGTCGGGTCTCTGATCGCGTCGTTTCTCTCGACGGGCGCGTTTCTCGGCGACACGGGTGAGGTCTACTCCGGCTTTTTCATCGGCATCGTGACCGTCGGCGTCATTCAGGCGACCGGCTACATCTACGGCGCGGGCTTCTTCGGGCGGTACATCCGGCGGAGCGAGGTGACGACGCTGCCGGAGTATTTCGGCCGCCGCTTCTGCTCTGCGCGCCTGCGCAGGCTCTCGGCCGTGATCCTGCTCGTCTCCGTGAGCGCATATCTGCTCAGCGCCATTCAGGGCGTGGCCACGCTCATGAGCAGCATCACGGGCTATGACTACAGGCTCTGCGCCGTGATCGTGTGGCTGGCGTTCACCGCCTTCACGATCTACTCCGGCTCGCCGGGCGTGCTGCTGACGGACACGATCATGTTCCTCGTCTTTCTTGCGGCGGCGCTCGTGGCCGTCCCGTTTCTCATCCGCGCGGGCGGCGGCTGGTTCGCCGGTATCGAGGCGCTCGCCAACAGCGACACCATGCCCGGCATCTTCTCCTGGGCAGGAAATCCGGACTATCTCTATCCCGACGGCGTGAGCAACACCGTCTGGGCGGTGACCTACGGCATCGTCTGGGCGCTCGTCGTGGCCATCAGCCCGTGGCAGACCAGCCGCTACCTCATGGCCAAGGACGAGCACGTTGTGCTGCGCTCGTCCGTCTGGTCGTCCATGGGCGTCATGGTCGTGACGATCGCGCTGTATTTCGCGGCCGCGTTCGTGCGCAACATCAACGATACGCTCCCCGGGAGCGAGGCCATGATCTGGGCAGCCACACACGTGCTGCCGCCGGTCATCGGTATGCTGCTGCTCATCGGCATCAGCGCCGCCGGCATCTCGTCGGCATCGACGTTTTTGTCGCTGATCGGCTTTTCCGTCGTCAACGACATTCTGCCCGAGGCCGAAAACGACCGCAAAAAGCTCGCCCGCTCCCGCTGGGCGATGCTGGCGGTCAGTCTTGTCGTGCTCGCGCTCGCCTACCTCAATCCGCCGCAGATCTTCCTCATCATGTACTTCGGCGGCACCGTCATCGCAGGCGCTTGGAGTCTGGTCGCGTTCGGCAGTGTGTGGAGCCGCCGCCTGAGCCGCTGCGGTGCGTATCTCGGGATGCTGCTCGGCTTTCTCGGCTGCGTGGGCGCGAAGGCGATCTACGCCCTGCGCGGCATCACACCGCCCGTCTGGGCGGACGCGTTTTTCATCGGCATCGCCCTGAGCCTGCTCGGCGCGGTGCTCGGCTCGGCGCTCCGTCCGGCGACGCAGGCAGAGCAGCTTGCGCGCGCGCGGCTCTTTGACGCGCCCACCGGCGCAAACGAAGCCGCCGCCTGCAAAGCCGACCGGAGGCTGTGGCGGGTGTATCTCGTCTTCGGCATTTGTGTCGGCCTGTTTTTCCTGTTTTTCTATGCCATTCCCTACAGCCGTGCGCTGTGATCCCTCGGAGGTGACCGCCATGACGGACACGCTGAATCTGTATTATGCCCGCATCGCCAACATGGGCGATCTGCTCAACCCGCTCATCATCGAGCGCTGCTTCGGCTATCGGATCGAGCGCTGCTCGTTTCTCACCGGTGACCTGTGCGCCATCGGCAGCGGTCTGGCGCAGTACAAGCTGCACGGAAACCCGCTCATGAAGCTGCAGCAATGCATCAACGGCTTCACGCATCCACACGTGGACGTCTGGGGCTCGGGATTCATCAACTACGACGATGCGCAGGGGCGGTTTTTCAAGCGCGATATGCGCTTTCATGCCGTGCGCGGCGAGCTGACGCGCCGCCGTGTCGAGCGCATGGTCGGCCGCACGCTGGACATCCCGACCGGTGACGGCGGCATTCTGGCGAGCGAACTGCTGGACACGCTGCCGGAAAAGCGGTATGATGTCGGTATCGTGCCGCACGTCTGCGACCTGAATGACCCCGCCGCTGCGGAGCTGGTGCGCCGGTACGACAACGCGAAGCTCATCAACGTCAAGGATGACCCCATCACCGTGCTCACCGAGATCGCGCAGTGCCGCTGTGTGCTCTCGAGCAGCCTGCACGGGCTGATCGCGGCCGACAGCTTTCACATCCCGAATCTGCACATCGTCTTTTCCGACCGGCCGCTCGGCGACGGGTATAAGTTTGACGATTACTACTCCGCCTATGACGTGCAGCACCGGCCGTGGGATCTGCGCGTGAATGCAGCGCCCACGCTTTCTGAAGCCGCGGACGGCTGGCGCATCCGGCCGGAGCAGGTCGAGGAGAAAAAGCGCCTGCTGCGCGCCGCCTTCCCCTACCCGGCCGTGAACGGAGGAAGCCTATGAACGATCTGATCTCGGTCGTCATCCCGACCTACAACCGCAGGGACAAGCTGCCCGCCTGCATCGAGAGCGTTCTGGCGCAGACGTATGCAAATCTCGAGGTCATCGTCGTGGACGATGCCTCGACCGACGGCACGCAGCACCTGTTTGACGCGCCCGGCGACCCGCGCGTGCACTATGTGCGCTATGAGCAAAACCGCGGCGCGTGCTATGCCCGCAACCTCGGCGCGCAGCACGCGCGCGGCAGTATCCTCGCCTTTCAGGACAGCGACGATCTCTGGCACGCGGAAAAGCTGCAAAAGCAGTATGACCTGCTCATGGCAACAGGCACGGATCTGTGCTACTGCGGCATGAACCGCGTCGCCGCGAGCGGCAGCTCGTTTTACTACCCCGTACACGCGCCGCACCCCGGCCGCGCACTGGAGGATTTTCTGGCCGAGAATCGCGCCGGCACGCAGACCCTGCTCATGCACCGCGCCGTCTGGGAAGCCGTGCGCTTCGACGAGGGCATCCGCCGCTATCAGGACTGGGACTTTGCCATCCGCGCGGCCGCGCGCTTCCGGCTCGTGTATCTGCCGGAGGCACTGGTCGAGTCCGAAGTCGGCGGCGACAGCATCTCCGCCGTCGTCAAGTCCTACCCCCACCTGCTGCACCTGTATGAAAAGCACGCGGCGCTCTACCGCCGCTTCCCGCACAGTGACGCCGTGATGAACCGGCGTCTCGGCAAGCGCTGCCACCCGACAGACCCGGCGCGCGCCGCCGCACATTTCCGCAAAAGCCTTCAGCTCAGCCACAACCCCTATGATCTGGGCTATTACCTCGCCGACTGCCTGCGCGCCCGCCGGCAGCAGAAAGGACAGACACCATGACTGCATTCGTCATTTTGCATTACCGCGCCATCGACACGACCCGCAGCTGCGTCAGGAGCATCCGCGCACTCGTGGGCGACAAGCACATCGTCATCGTCGACAATGCCTCCCCCGACGGCACGGGCAAGCAGCTTGCCGAAGAATTTGCCGCAAGCCCGGACGTGACCGTGCTGCTGCACGGGAAAAACGACGGCTTCGCCCGCGGCAACAACGTCGGCGTGCGCTGGGTGTGTGCGCATCTGGATGCGGACTTCACGGTCGTGCTCAACAACGACGTCGAGATCCCGCAGCATGATTTCATCCCGCAGATCGCACGCATTTACGCGCAGCACCCGTTTGACCTGCTGGGTCCTGACATCGTGTCGGTGTTCTCCGGCATCCACCAGAGCCCGAAAACGCTGCACGGCTGCACGCTCGAGAGTGTGCGCCACAAGCGTGCGTGCGTGGCGCGCAGCCGCCACCCCGTTTTGCTGCTGCTGAGCAGCGGCGAGAAAAACAGCCCCGCCATCTGGCGGCTCGTGCAGATCCGCAACCGCAAAAAACAGCACATCGACACCACGCGCCCCGCAGAGGGCGTTGTGCTGCACGGCTCGTGCGTGATCTTCTCGCAGCGCTATCTTGCGCGCCATCCCGAGCCGTTTTATGCCAAAACGTTCATGTACTACGAGATGGAGATCCTCGACTGGCTCTGCCGTCAGGACGGCAGCGTCGTGCGCTACGATCCGTCGATCTCCGTGCTGCACTATCAGTATGTGGCCTCGAAGATGGAGTACCGCTCGATCGTGCGGCGCTCGAAGTTTGTGATCGACTGTCTGCTCGACTCGCTCGACGCGGCCGAGGAGCTCATCCTCGCATCCGAGCCCGCCAAGACCGAGCCCCATCAGCCGGTGAGCGCGGTCGCGCTCGCCGACGCATGAGCGCGCGGAAAGGCGGCGCTGCACCATGAAAAAGAAAAAGATCCGCCGCGCCGACCGCGCCTTTTACGCCGCGCTGTCGTATGTGTCGCCGCGGTGGAACACCAAGCTCTTATTTCTGCGCAAGTTCGGCCGTCTGCCGGAGCTGAAGCACCCGCAGACGCTCAACGAAAAGCTGCTCAAGCAAAAGCTCGAGCGCTTCGGCACTGACCCCGTCGTGCGCCAGTGCGCGGACAAATACCGCGTGCGCGACTATGTGGACGGCTGCGGCTGCGGCGGCACGCTCAACCGTCTGCTCGCCGTATACGACCGGCCGGAGGACATCGACTGGGACGCGCTGCCGGAGCGGTTCGCCGTCAAGTGGAACTTCGGCTGCGGCTACAACCTCATCTGCACGGACAAACAGGCGCTCGACACACACGCCGCCGTGCAGCAGCTGCGCGCCTGGGGACGCGAGCCCTTCTGGGCGTATTACTCCGAGCTCCAGTACCGCTATGTGGACAAGAAGCTGCTGATCGAGGAATACATCGGCGCGCCGGACGGCACGCTGCCGGAGGACTATAAATTCTACTGCTTTCACGGCCGGGCAGACTGCGTGATGCTCTGCGCAGGCCGAGACGAGGGCTGGCCGAAATTCTATTTCTTCGACCGCGATTTTCAGCTCCTGCGCATCAACCGCGACTCGCAGGCGGCGCCCGAGGGCTTCACGCTGCCGAAACCGGCGGGGCTGGACGAGGCCTTCGCCATTGCCGACCGGCTGAGCAAGCCCTTTGACTTCGTGCGCGTGGATCTGTACCTCACGCCGCACGGTGTGCGCTTCGGCGAACTGACATTCACCCCGGCGGCCGCGCTCGACAACAAGCGCCTGCCGGAGACCGACCTGCGCTTCGGCCGCAGGATGGAGGAAACGCTATGAACATTGCCATTCTCGGCGCGGGCAACAGCGGCTGCGCACTTGCGGCCGACTACGCCGCGCGCGGCCATGAGGTCACGCTCATCAAGACCTCGCACAGCCTGCACGACGACAATTTCTCGCACCTGTGCACGACCGGCGGCCGGATGCGCATCCACGAATTCGGCACGGACACGGACTGCGTGATCGCGCACCTGTCGCGCGACGCGGCGGATGTGCGCGGCAAGGACATCGTGCTGCTGTGCACGCAGACGGGCTACCACCATGACGTACTGCGGCGCGTCGTGCCGTTTCTGACGGCGGGGCAGATCCTGCTGATGATCCCGGGCTACCTCTCCACCGCCTATGCGCTCGGGCTGCACCCCGCTGACGGTGTCATCTTCGCCGAGGCGGAGAGCAACTTCATCGACGGGCGCATCTGCGCACCGGGCGAGTTTCAGGTGGGCTTTCGCAACGTGCGCAACCCCATCGGTGTCTACCCGCACAGCGCGCTCCCGGCGGCCCAAGCGGTGCTCGACCGGCTGGGCACGCCGTTTGTCTATCTCAAGAGCGTGGCTGAGGCCGCGCTGCACAACCCGAACATGATCGTGCACACAGTCGGCGCGATCATGACCATCCCGCGCATCGAGGGCACGAACGGCGACTACTGCATGTACCACGAGGCGTTCACGCCGTCGGTCTGGAATCTGCTCGAGGCGCTCGACGGTGAGAAGATGCGCGTGCTCGAGCGGCTCGGCTGCGAGGGCGTGCCGTATGTCGAGGCGTGCAAATTCCGCAACAGTCTCGATGAACAGAGCGACGCGAAGGCGGTCTTTTTTGCCTACGCCGCCATGCCGGAGCGCGCCAAGGGTCCGCTGAGCGTCCGCTCGCGCTACATCACGGAGGACGTGCCGCAGGGGCTGGGTCTGCTCGAGTCGCTCGGCGCGGCGCTGGAGGTGCCGACGCCGGTGTGCTCGTCACTGATCGAGATCGCCTCGGCGGCGCTCGGCTGCGACCTGCGCGCGCAGGGACGCACGATCGAGCGGCTCGGCCGGGACAACATCCGCGCCATTTTGGACGATGCAGAGAGGGGCGCAGACGTATGTCCCGATGGAATGCGCTGAAAAAAACATACCGGATGTGCACGCGCCTGCGCGCCCAGCGCGGCGGCAGTCGCATGGTCTACCTGCTCGACGCGCTCCGGTGCAGCGTGCGCCACGGCGCATCACCGGAAAACTACTTCGTGCTCCGGTTTTTTGATCTGACGGAGCAGCAGCGCGCGACGTATCTGACATCCGGGCGCTCGGCTGCGCTCGACCGCGTGCTCAACCGCAATGCTGCGGCGGCGGAAAAGGAGGCGCTCGGCAACAAGGCGCGCTTTCTCGCCGCGTTTGCGCCCTTTGTCCGGCGCGCGCACGTCTACGCGCCGGAGGCGGACTTTGCCGCGTTCAACGCCTTTCTCGATCACAACGCCACGTTCTTTCTCAAGCCGGTCAGCGGCACGATGGGGCGCGGTATCGAGCGGCGCAGCACGGCGGACATCCCGGACCGCGCCGCGTTTTATGCCGGCTGCCGCGCGCAGCAGCTGCTGCTCGAAGCGCCGATCCGGCAGTACCCCGCGCTCGAGGCGCTCAGCCCCGGCTGCGTCAACAGCGTGCGCATCAACGCCGCACGCGACCGCAGCGGCCATGTGCGGCTCATCGGCGCGTGCCTCAAATGCGGCGGCAGGAACGCCGCGACCGATAACTTCCATTCCGGCGGCGTGGCCTACCCGCTGGAGCTGGCGTCCGGCCGCGTCTGCGGTCCGGGACGCAACAACACCGATCTGCACGACTACACGCGCCACCCCGCATCCGGCGCATACCTGCCCGGCACGGTGATCCCGTTCTGGCAGGAGATCACGGCGTGCGTATCTCAGGCCATGGACCGCGTGCCCGGCATGGGCTACGTCGGCTGGGACATTGCCGTCACGCCCGACGGCCCGGAGCTCATCGAGGGCAACTGGCACTGGCCGGGCGGCAACATCATTCAATTTGACGGAGTGGGCAAATATCCGCTGCTCCGCGACTGCGCAGGTGAAACCGATGAACAACATTCTCACACAAAATAAACTCGTCAAAAATCTCCGTGCCTATCCCGTGCTGCGCAAGCGCTGGCGCAGCTACATCCGCGGCGTGCGCGCGCTTCCGGAGGGCTTTACGGAGGACAAGCTCTTTCACGACTACCTCAGGGTGCGCCGCAGCAACCCGGAAAAGCGTGTGTCCATGTCCGAATACATGATCTTCGGCTTCTACGGACTGACGACCGCGCAGCAAAAGCAGTACCTGACCGACGTGGAGGCGACGCTGCTCATGCGCCCGTACAACAACATCGCCGAGCCGTATCTCAAGAGCAAGGTGACGTTTCTGAAGAACTTCACGCAGTTTGTCAGCCGCGGCTGGCTGTATCTGCCGGAGTCCGACCCCGAGGCATTTGATGCCTTCGTGCACCGCTATCACGTCATCGCGCTCAAGCCGCAGTATTCGAGCTGGGGCATCGGCTTCCGCAAGCTGACCGAGGCCGAATGGGACGCCGCGCCCGATCGGCAGGCGCTGTTTGACGAGCTGTGCGCGGGCAAGTATCTGGCCGAGGAGTTCGTGCAGTCCGATGATTCGCTCGCGCGCTTTCACCCGGCATCGCTCAACACGCTGCGCGTCATCACCTTCCGCCGCGGCGACCGCTTTGAGGTCTTCGGCGCGGGGCTGCGCGTCGGCAACAACGGTCTGCACGTTGACAACGCCCACGGCGGCGGCATCTTCTGCGAGATCGACCCGGCCACCGGCGTCATCATGACCGACGGCCTCGACGAGCACGGCAACAGCTATCTCTGCCACCCGATGACCGGCGTGCCCTTCCGGGGCGAGGTGATCCCGCAGTGGGAAGAGGTGCGCGCCTTCTGCCGCAGCGCCGCGCAGACGCTGCCGTGTCTGCGTGTCGTCGGCTGGGACGTGGCCATTTTGCCCGGCGGCAAACTGGAGCTCATCGAGGGCAACCACAACCCCGGCATGAACATCGTGCAGGCGCCGGCCAAGCACGGCGTGCACGATAAGTTCGCGCATATGCTGCTCGACTTTTACGGTGACCCGGCGCAGTACGCCTGCGAGACGGAGAATCGGCCATGAGCAATTTCACCTTTTCGCCCACGGATATTCCCGGCGTGCAGATCGTCGACGTGAAGTGCTTCGGCGATTCGCGCGGCTATTTCATGGAGACATACAAGGCAGCCGACTTTGCCGCCGCCGGCATCACGGATGCGTTCGTGCAGGATAACCAGTCCTGCTCGCACCGCGGCGTGCTGCGCGGGCTGCACTTTCAAAAGCAGCACCAGCAGGCAAAGCTCGTGCGCGCGATCTCGGGCGAGATCTTTGACGTTGCCGTGGATCTCCGCCGCGGCAGCGCGACCTACGGCCGCTGGGTCGGCGTCGTGCTCAGCGCGGAAAACCGCCGCCAGCTCTACATCCCGCGCGGCTTTGCCCACGGATTTCAGGTGTTGAGCGAGCAGGCGGTCTTTGCCTACAAATGCGGCGATGTGTACCACCCTGAGGACGAGGGCGGTCTGCGCTACGACGATGCGGACATCGGCATCGTCTGGCCGGGACGGGACACGCCCATCCTCAGCGAAAAGGATCAGAACTGGCCGGCGCTGCGCGCGCTCGGCATCGAACTGTGATGCGGCGTGCGCCGCGGAGGTGAGATCATGAACATACTCGTCACCGGCGCAAACGGTCTGCTCGGCCGTGCCGTCATGACGGAGCTGCGCCGGCGCGGTCATCACGGCATCGCCGTCGGGCGCGCGCCGCAGTGCCGCAGCACAGACGCGGCGGCGTATGTACAGGCAGACCTCTGCGATGCATCGGCTGTGCAGGCGCTCTTTGCCGGCGTGCAGCCGGACGCGGTCATCCACTGCGCCGCATGGACGGACGTGGACGGTGCGGAGCTGCCGGAAAACCGCGAGCAAGTGTTTGCCGTCAACCGGGACAGCACGCAAAACGTGGCCGAGGCCAGCCGTGACCACGGCTGCAAGCTGCTGTATGTGACGACGGACTATGTCTTTGACGGGACAGATCCCGCCCCCTACCCCGCGGACTGTGACCGCTTTGCCCCGCTGAATGTCTACGGGCAGAGCAAGCTCGCCGGTGAACGCGCCGTGTGCGGCACGCTCGCGCAGCACTTCATCGTGCGCACCTCGTGGCTCTACGGCGCGGGCGGCAAAAACTTCGTGCGCACCATGCTGCAGCTGAGCCGCACGCACGATACGCTGCGCGTCGTATGCGATCAGGTCGGCACGCCGACCTATGTCCCCGATCTCGCGCGGCTGCTCACCGACATGGTCGAGACCGACCGCTACGGCCGCTACAACGCGGTCAACAGCGGCGGCTATCTGAGCTGGTATGATTTTGCGTGTGCGATCTTCCGCGCAGCCGGCATCCCCATGACCGTGCTGCCGGTGACGAGCGAAGAATACGGCCAGAGCCGCGCCGTGCGCCCGCGCAACAGCCGCCTCGACACGGCCAAGCTGGCAGCCGCCGGTTTCCGGCCGCTGCCTGACTGGCAGGATGCGCTGGCGCGCTATCTCGCCGCAGAACAACCATAAACGACCGGGGCGTCCCGCACCAATGTGCGCGGACGCCCCGGTTTTCTGTTATTCAGCGCTTAGGCTTGATGAGCGACACGAACGACGATACGCCGAGCTCCTTCCGCCCGCGCGGATAGACGAGCAGTGTGCGCGCCTTCGCCCGGAAACCGTGCAGCGGGCGAAAAACGACGCCGGAGATCCCCCAGTCGGCCATGCTCGCCGGCATGATGCTGAAGGCAAGACCGGCATGGATGATGAGCGCGATGCCGTAAAAATCGTCGGCATACATACGCGGGTTGCCGCCCAGACCCATGGATGCGTACATCCCGGCGATCTGTGCGGCCGAGGGCTGACTGTCCTGCGCACGGTTGAGCACGATCGGCATTCCCCTGAGCTCACGCGGATGGATCTCCTCCTTTGCCGCCAGCGGGTGCTCGGCGCTGATCATGACCACGCACGGGTCTGCACGCGTGACACAGCTGGCGAGCTCGGCATCGAGCACGACGCCGAAGCCGGAGAGCACGGCCATGTCCAGCCGTCCCTCGGCCAGCGCGGTGAGGAGACTCCGGTTGCTGCCGAGCTGAAACGAGAACGCCGCCTCCGGATACAGCCGGTGATACTTGCGGATCTGCGCAACGATCGTCCACAGCTCATATGCCCCGGCATAACCGATGCGCAGATCCGCCGCTGTGCCGAGCGCGATTTTCTTGCCCTGCGCCGCGGCGTCGTTATAGCGGATGAGCAGCTGCCGGCACTGCCGGTAAAACACCTCGCCCGCCGGCGTCAGACGCACGCCGCGCTTGCCGCGCACGAACAGCGCATAGCCAAGCTCCTGCTCCAGCAGCTTGATCTGCTGGCTAACTGCCGTCTGCGAAATGCACTGCTCCTCGGCGGCGCGGGTGAAATTGAGGTGCTCTGCAGCCGATAAGAACACCGGAAGGCGCTGAATGCTCACAGTTTTCACACTCCTTGTCGAATAAGCAACGCTCAGCAGCGAAATATTGCTTTCTTTTATTATATCCATAACTTTTTCTTCTGACAAGGTCATAAAACGATATTGGACTGCGCTCTATAAAAATGATACAATTTTAACAAAGCAAGCATCAAGTCACACCCGTTCAAGGGTCATCAAACATTCCGTTTCATAAGGAGGACAAATACCATGGAAAAGATGCGTTTTGAAGGCAAGGTCGTCATCGTGACCGGTGCAAGCTCGGGCATTGGCCGCTCGACCGCGCGGCTGTTCGCCATGGAGGGCGCGAAGGTCGTCGCCGCGGCACGCCGCATGAAGCGTCTGGAGGATCTGCGCGACAAGGTCGCCGCCGAAAATGCGCCCGGCGTCATCCTGCCGGTCAAAACGGACGTGCGCGACCCGGCACAGATCGAGGCCATGTTCGACACCTGCCTCAAGGAGTTCGGCCATCTGGATATCCTCGTCAACAACGCCGGCGTGCTCGACGGTCAGCTACCCATCCACGAGACGACGCCGGAGGTCTACGACATGATCTACGAGACCAACCAGCGCGCCGTATTCCTGTGCTGCCAGCGCGCGATCAGGATCTTCCTCGAGCAGGGCACGCCGGCGAACATCGTCAACGTCGCCTCGGCAGCGTCCCTGCGCGGTCTGAAGGGCGGCGCGATGTACGTCACGACCAAGCACGCCGTGCTCGGCCTGACGCGCAACATCTCCGCCTCGTTCTTCGAGCGCGGCATCCGCTGCAACTGCATCGAGCCCGCGAACATCCTCACCGAGATCAACAAAGTGCCGCGTGAAAAGGGCATCGGCATCCTCGAGTGGCAGATGCGCGCCGGCAAGGCCGCCCCGCTGCACACCATCACGAAGCCCGGCGAGAAAAAGCCCATGCTCGGCAAGCCGAAGGACTGTGCCAACGCCATCGCCTATCTCGCCGACGACGTCGCCGCGCGCTACATCTCCGGCGCGGAGCTGAAGGTCGACGCCGGCTGGCTGAATATGTGACGCGCACGCAAAGGAGGCAAAACGATGTCTACGCAGTATAAGGACTATTACGGCACGCATATGCCGTTTGGCCAGTTCCCGAAATTCGGCGTTCTCTCGAGCGTCAAGGTGCTCATGACGGGCACGAACATCGCAGGCCCCTTCGCCGCAAGCATCATGGCCGAGATGGGCGCACAGGTCATTCAGGTCGAGGCGCCGAATATGCCGTGCCAGACGCGCGGCAACTACGGCTACTCGCAGGATCACCGCAACACCTATTCCATCACGCTCAACACCCGCACCGCCAAAGGGCGCGAGGTGCTCGAAAAGCTCATCGCGTGGGCGGACATCTGGATCGAATCCGGCCGCCCCGGTACCTATGCGAAAAGCGGTCTGAGCGACGAGCATATGTGGAAAATCAACCGCAAGCTCGCCATCGTCCACGTCTCCGGCTACGGGCAGACAGGTCCCGACAGGAACAAGGCGGCGTATGACGTCTCGGGTCAGGCCATGGGCGGCTATATGTACATGAACGGCACAAGCCCCACCTCTCCCCCGCTGAAGGTCAACCCCTACCTGTCCGACTACGCCACCGCCTACAACGCGTGCATCTGCGCGCTGTCGATCATGACCAATGCCCGCATCACCGGCGAGGGCGATGCGTGCGACGTGTCGCAGTATGAGACGATGTTCCGCCTGCTCGGCAGCTATCCGGCCGAGTGGTTCAACAAGGGCTACCCCGGCCCGGGCGAGCCGGTCAAATACCGCACCGGCAACGTCAGCGACATGGCAGCCGGTTTCTCGTTTTACGACTGCAAAGACGGCGGCACGATCTTCATCGGCATGGTCGGCGCGGGCAACACGAAAAAGGGCTACCCGCTCGTCGGTCTGCCGACACCGGGCGACGGCACCGACCCCGACTTCCCCGAGGGCATGACCGGCTCGCTCAAGTCCCTGCCGCGCGGACAGCGCATCGAGGCCGCCATCACGAAATTCTGCGCCGAGCGCACGGTCGACGAAGTCGAGGCCATCATGAACAAGGCCGGCATCCCGAACCAGAAGGCCTTCGGCCCGGCGGACATCGAAAAGAGCGCGCAGTACGCCGCCCGTGACGACATCGCGACCTGGACCGACAGCATCTACGGCGAGATGAAGGGCATCGGCATCACGAACAAGTTCAAGAAAAACCCCGCGCAGATCGTCGCCTCCGCGCCGACCTTCGGCGAACACAGCCGCGAGGTGCTCTCCTTCCTCGGCTACACCGACGAGCAGATCGACGATATGTATGCCAAGGGCATCACCGCAACCATGGACCCGCGCGAGACCGCGCAGCTGTGGCACCTCAAGGACTGGCAGTTCTTCTGGAGAGACGATCAGGCCGAAAAGCTGGATCTGTAAACGAATCACCCAACAGAAACGGAGGTCTTAAATATGGCAAGCTACACCCCCGGAACCTATGAGGGCGCCGCCCGCGGCTACGGCGGCAAGCTCTTCGTGCGCGTGACGGTATCGGAAGACCGGATCGAAGCCGTCACCGTAACGCAGCACAAGGAATACCGCGGCATTGCCTGGGGGCTGAATACGACGCCGATCGAGCGCTATCCGGAGCTGATCGTGGAGTACCAGTCGCTGAACATCCCCGTTGTCGACGGTGCAGACCTGACATGTGCCGCGATCTTAGACGCAACGGCGGCAGCGCTCAAGGCCGCCGGTGCGTCCAAGGAGGACATTGCCGCGCTCAGGGCCGCTCCCGCTCCCAAAGCGCCGGAATATCCGGACGAGGTACGCACGGTCGACGTGGTCGTGTGCGGCGCGGGCGCGGGCGGTCTGGCAGCAGCCATCGAGGCAAAGCTGGCCGACGCCGATGTCGTGATCGTGGAAAAGCAGGGCATTACCGGCGGTGCAACTGCGAGAAGCGGCGGCAAGCTCCTCGGCGCCGGAACGCGGTGGCAGAAAAAGCAGGGGCTTTTCGACACGAAGGACATGGTCTATGACTACCTCATGGACGTTGGCAACCGCAGCGGCAAGTTTATGGACGCATCGAAAAACCGGTATCTGGTCGACCACCTCAACCAGACGCTCGACTGGCTCACCTCCATCGAGGCAACCGTGAAGGGCGACCCCGCGGAAGTCCTCGCGCAGCCGTGGGAGCCGCTGTCCAGGCCGGTGGAGAAGGATGGCGTGCTCAAAACGCACTTTGACGTGCTCGACGTCGAGCCCATCCACGTCAGCCTGCAGCCGTGGCGCGTGCACAATTCTCCCGGAGGCGGCGGTCAGACCAACGGCGAGGGCGGCGAGATCTCCACGCCCCTGACGCTGTACTATGAAAACGACCTCGGCGGTGAGATCATTTATGACACCGCCATGGATGAGATCCTCACGGATGAGATGGGGACCGTCACCGGCGTGACGTGCACGCGCAAGGGCGGCGCCAAGCTCACGCTCTACGCGAAAAAGGGCGTCATCCTCGCGACCGGCGGCTATGCCCGCAACAAGGATATGGTCGCGCGCTATCCCGTCGCGCACTACTTCAGCAACGTGCCGCACGGCAACGTCGGCGACGGGCTGACAGCCGCCGAGAAGCTCGGCGCGCGCAACTTCGAGCACCCGGCCGTGCAGGTCGTGTACACGAGCCTGACCAACGGTGTCGGCATCAACGACGAGTCCGGCCTCATCGTCAACGACCGCGGCGAACGTGTCGTCAATGAGTGGAGCTATCAGTACACGGTCAGCGACGCCATCGCCCGCTCCGGCAGCAACTGCGCCTGGTACATCACAAGCGGCAAGGAGCCCTACGGCGGCGTGCAGTATGGCTACAAAGCCGCAGTTGCCGGTAAGTCCAAGGATCCCTGCGCGGCCTCTATTGAGGGGCTGGCCAAGAAGATGGGCTGCGACCCGGCGACGCTGCAGGCGACCTATGACCGCTACTGCGAGCTGGTCGAACGTGGCGTCGACGAGGACTTCGGCAAGCCGGCTGAATTCCTGCACCCGATCAAGGGCCCCAAGTTTGTCGCCCTGCGTCTGCATCCGTGCGTGACCGTCACATTCGGCGGTCTGGAGACGGACGTCTCCGCGCGCGTCATGAAGCCCGACGGCTCTGTGATCCCGCACCTGTACGCCGCGGGTGAGGTCGCCGGCACCGGCATGTACGGCACGCAGTACCCCACCTGCGGCACGTCGATCGGCAGCGCCCTGTTCTACGGACGCATCGCCGGGCGCGCCGTCACCGATCAGGCGCTGCTGTGACGCGCCCGACGGCATCCAAGCCTGATTTTGAGCGCCTCAGAGTTGACTCTGAGGCGCTTTTTTGTACCGGAAAGGAAATGCTCTTCTTAATTAAGCAGCCGCATCGAAAACCCCCGTGCCTCAGAGCGTGACGCCGAGGCACGGGGGTACATATTTTTCCTGCGGCGCTCACTTGGCGCTGCCGCATTCTTTTTTCATGGCCTTGTAGCCGATGAGCACCGTCCACACATAGGCGCAGGTCTTGGGGATCATGAGCATACCGATCATCGGCACGACATCCGCCCACAGCACCACCGGGATGTAGAAGCCGAAGCTCAGCACGATGGTCAGCCACATCCAGTGAAACGCCCGGTCATCCCGCGCCTTTGCGCTGCGGAAAAACAGCACGATCACGAGCAGACCGATCAGCGCGAACGGGATGTTGCGGTAAATGCCCCACGCGAGCGGTGCGCCGCCGGTCAGCCACCGGTTCTGCGGCATCATGCACAGCACAACGCGCGCGGCAGCCAGAACATACACGGCGGCGGTCAGGCCGCGCTTGCCCTCGATCTGATAGCGCCTGCGCCAGACATAGTAGAGCAGCACATAAAACACCGTCATCGTGACGGAGGTGATCCACTTGCCGAGACCGAGCGCGAAGGTGTAGCTCTCAAGGCCGGTGGTGCACAGCGCCAGCGCGCGCGGGATCAGGTGGAACGAATCGCCTGCCCCGAGCACGACGGCCATCCAGCCGAAGAGCGTGTACTGGACGTTACCTTTGCTGCTGCGGATCATGAGGATGCCGAGCGTGACGACTGTGCTCAGATAGGCGGCATCAAATAGCGTTTCAACAATTGCCTGCATAGTTTAGTCTCCTTTTTCGTCCTGGAATGCTGTTTTCTCTTCGCCGGCGGCGATGGCCGCCCTGACGAACTGATAACCGAAGCGAATGCCGGCCGTCAGCAGCGAAGCGCCGAGACCGGTATAGAACACCGCGATGAAGCGATCCGGCGCGATACCGCTCGAACGCAGCCAGATACCGCCGCTCATCATCACGGCCATGATGATGAAGGACTTCACGTCGAAGAACTTGAGGAAGAAATGGCGCTCCTCCTCATAGCCCGTGATCCGGGCCGTGTGCTTTTTGACCAGTCTGCCGAATATGAAATACTGGAACACGGCAAAGACCAGCGCTGACAGCACGAAATTCAGTGCGCTCAGATAAGCGGGATAAGCCAGCACCCCGAGGCGCAGGATGTTAACGCCCGCCGCCCCCCACACGAGACAGGCGGTGAGCAGCAGTGTGTTGCGTTTGACTTTCATGACATTCGACCTTTCTATGTGAACAGTGTTCATTTTGCGGTTTGCAATTGCCCGCCGCAAGGCGGGCTTTTGGATTTAATACAGCGTTCTGCGCACGATCTCCAGAACGGCAGTGGGATCGCAGTCCTGCCGCAGCATGGCCGAAAGCATCTGCGAAAAGAGCACATCCGCAAACTGCTCCACGGTGAAGGTGTCCGTAAAGGCGTCTGGCCGGATCTTCGCGTCGCGCCTGAGCACCGCGCACAGCCCCGCCAGAATATGCCCCCACGTCTGCTGCATGCGCCGCTTGCCGTCGGGCCGCTCGTCGCGAAGGAAGCCGATGGAGTGCAGGGTGAAAAAGCCGGGATACTGCTCGCAGCCGTAGGCGATGCGTGTATACATCCACGTGACGCACGTCTGCACATCCTGAAACACGTCCGCGTCATCCGGGCGGTGGAAGATCTCCTGCCAGACGCTGCCGACCGTTTCGCTCAGCAGCGCAGCCTTGGAATCAAAGTAATTATAGATCGAGCCCACCGATACGCCGCAGGCCGCGGCGACCGAGCGGATGCTGACCGAGGACCACCCCTGCTGCCGGATCAGCTCCCGGCTGGTTTTCAGGATCTCCTCTTTGGATGTGACCGCTGCGTTCATACAAGCACCTCAACTTGAACTGTGTTCATGTTCGAGCATCATTATACGCAGATCCCGTCGGAAGTCAAGTACAAAAACCAACAAAAAACCATACGTCTCCCGGTTCATTTTGCTGCCCCTTGCATGCACGACAGCGAAGGCACACAACGCGCCTTCGCTGTCGATATCCGTTTTCAGTGCTCCCGCGCTGCTGCGCGGACAGACCCCCGACCCCGGCAGCAGCCGCTGCCGGCCAAAGGGCATGCTGCCCGCCACCTCACACGTCGCGGAATACGTCGATCATCCCCGCAAACCACGACAGCTCGCCTGCAAAGCGGCAGCGCAGCTGCGCCGGGTCTTCATTACCCTTGCCGACATCGAAAAAGCCGCGTCCGCTGTGAACGGCAAGGTACAGTCTGCCATCGTGATTGAGATTCACGGCAAATTTCCCGAAGGCGGAATCCGCCAGCGTCAGAATCCGCGCCGCACGGTCGGGCATCAGGATACGCAGAGCGGCGGCTTCATCGCCGCAGCTCACGCAAAAGCGCCTGTCAAAGTCCTCATTGCCCGTTCTGACGGTTTTGACGCTCAGAAACCTGTCCAGCCCCGCTCTCGGCCAGATGGTCAGCCATGTGGGAAACGCGCAGCTGAGTTCACACAGCAGCCACTGGCCGGTATAGACCTCATGCTCGGTTTTCTCCCACTGTCCGCTTTCCTCGCGCTGAAACGCGTCCACCTCCGTCAGCTTGACGGTGCACAGCTCCGTAGTCAGTCCCTGATATGTCCCGCGGATGTACCCGCTGCCGCTGCAATAGCTGTGGCCGGGCAGCGGGATGTTCGTGTCCTCGGCGTTGAGAAGATGCGCGGCGGGATCGAGCTGCACATTTTCGAACACGGCACTCACCGCATCCGGCGCGATCGCCCGGAAAGTCTGCTGCCCCGCCTGTTCTCTGGTTTTTCTCTGTATCGTCTGCCCCAGCGCGAGGATCACACCACCCAAAATGGCCGGTACGATGTTGCCGCCCAGGACCATGCCCGCCACAACGATGACCACTCCCACCAGGGAGAGGAGTCTGCCGGTCAGTTTGCCGCTCCTGTGCCTGCGCAGCTGCTGCGAGAGCGCCTCGTCTGTCATGCTTCTGTTCTTTTCTTCCATATCCTTCTCCTTATTCCGCCACGCCGGTCAGAGCAGGACTCGCCTTGAGCTGATCCAGCACACAGCACATCTCCTGCAGCGAACGGACGTAGCTCCGGCGCACCGCGTCAAGATCGCGCAGATCCACGCTGCCCGCAACTGCAGCAAAGGCGTAGTCCGTCTCCAGCGCCAGCGAAAAGGTGTTTTCCCGCCAGCAAAGGCTCAACAGCTGCCCCTCGACGCTGCGGTCGAACGCCGTCAAAAAGCCGATCGTCTGCGGCGTCAGCAGACGGACAGCGTCTTGCTCGCTGTCTGCCGCGACGCAGAAGCTGCGGTCAAACACCGCGTGCCCCGTCAGGATGCCGCGGGGACTGTCGGCCGTCCGCGCGGCGGCCAGCACAGGCGATGCGGCGGAGACACGCGCCGCACAGCGCAGGACAAGCCCGCGGAAAACCATGCTGCTGCAAGTCTCGAAGCCCTCATGGGGCGTCCCTCTCTGATACACATGATCCAGCCGCACATTTGCGGCGGAAAAACGCACACCGCCATACTCCCCCTCGTGGAAGTTTTCCACGCTGCATGTCTCCCATTCGCCGTCGAGCAGATGCAGTGCCTTCATGAACGGCTCGTCAATGCGCATTTCCGGCGTGTGGATATCCGGACCGAAGGTTTTCTCCCATTCCGAGCGGAAAAAGTCTCCCATCTGCTCGTGCATCAGCGCATTCAGCTTTTTTTGTGCCCCGCCGCCGAAAATGACCGCACAGCAGACCCCGCCGAAAAACAGCACCGTCACAAGGATCGCCCTGAGCAATGCAGCCTGCACCGTAAAAAAGCAAACGGTACCGCTCACTGCGCCGGCCAGTCCCACCAGAAGCCATGCGGCAGACCGCCTCTGGAGGCCGCCGAGCCGCTTTGACAGCTCCGCATCCGTCATGCGTCCGGCATCCGGCGCGGCAAAAGCGCTGCGTTTTTCGTCCATCGCCGCACCGCCCTCAGTCGCAGAGATCGAAAAACAGGCAGCTGTAGGGATCTAAGGTATCGATATCCATAATGGCCGCCTCCGGACAAATGCTGTCGAGCTGCATGCGTTTGGCACTCTCCTTGTAGGTCAGCGGCTGTGCCTCGGCGGCAAAGATCAGCCCGTTATAATTCTCCGGGATATAGACCACATAGCTCTTGGTCAGAACCTGCGCCCAGTCGCTGACGTTATACTCCCACTCGGTCGAATAGGCGAATTCAATGAGATAGCTGCTGCCCTGCCAGCTGATGGTGTAGAGATAGTAGTTTTCCCCGCGCTGGCTATTTCCGTAGGCCGTTGAGGCGGTGAGCCACGTGCCGGTATAATAGTCATAGAGCTCGCTGCTCGTGACGGTGATGTACTGCTGGTCGAAATACGGAATGGCGCCCTCCGGGATGTAGCAGATGGCATCAAAGTGCAGCTCGCGGATGCCGTCGTGCGTGTAGTCACCGTTTTTGACGATCTCCCAATAGCAGTCGTCGGTGTTGTAGCCGTCACCGAGGCCGGAATAGCTGCAGACCCCGTCCTCGAGCAGGAACGTACCCATCTCCACGGCGGCATTGATCTGAAGGCCGTTTCTTGTGAAATACGGCTGGCCGCTCAGCGCGCCGCCGACCGCGACCGTGGACAGATCCTCCCGGAAGACATAGCGCTCCACCGGGTCCCAGATCCAGATCATCTCGGTCGTGTCGCCGCTCTTGTGCAGGAAGCGCACCAGCACGTCGCTCTCGCCGTCGCCGTCGATATCGTCAAAGGAGATAGCGTGAAACGCCTCCTCCGCATCGGGGATGCTCACGGGAAAAGACACGCTGTCGAACAGCACCTGCTCCGGCATGTCCCGGTAGAACGCCGCGCTGCTCTCACTCACCGTGACCAGCACATCCACGCTGTCACCGTCATGGGTGATGGTGCCGCTGTCGACAACCGCGCCGCTGGCGCGCCAGTCATCTCCTGCAGTGTCGTCGGATTTGCCGCAGGCGGCGGCGCTCAGGCACAGCGCCAGCGCCAGCGCAGAGGCAATCAGATGTCTCCATCGTTGTTTCATGATCCTGTCCTTCCTTTCTGTCTCTTTGTCCGACGGCAAATGCCCTTGCCGTCACGCCATTTTCTGATAATAATCGTACTCGCCGCCCCAATACATCGTGTTGCTGTCGATGAGGGTGAAGTCATAGGTAACATCTGCAAATCTGGCGGAAACGGCGTAATACAGCGTCTCCTCGCCGCTGCGCTCCGCCCGAATCGTGCCGCAGTCCACCATGGTGGGATCGCCGTCGCCGCCGGGCCGCTCCATCAGCTCCCATCCGCCGGCCTGATCGATCACGAGGATGCTGGGCGCGTCGGCCTCGGCATCCAGATACCACGTGCCCGCCAGCGTCTCAAAGCCGGTGTCGCCGATCGTCTCCCCCGGTAGATCGCCGTTCACCTTCGCGAACGTACCGAGGCTCACCACATCCAGCGTGCCGGCCTCGTCGAGCCGGCTGCGGTAGGCAACGCCGTCGTGCTCGTTGTAAAAATAATCACAGCCGTAGTCCGGAACGAACTGGATAAAGCCGCTGGCGGTCACCTCGTCACCGGCATCGTAGAGCGCAAAGCGCACCTCGTCGCCGTCGCCGCCGGCTTCAACGAGCATCGTGCTGCCGTCGTCGCCCGCCCACGTGCCGCCGTAGTCAGACAGGCTCGCCATCCGCTCGCTGTCCTTGACCATGCCCTCAAAGGAATCGGGCGCGGCATCCGTGTCGGTGTCGGTATCGCCGCCGCTTCCGCAGGCGGCCAGGCTCAGGCACAGCGCCAGCAGCAATGCGGGAAGCAGGTATTTTATAAAGCGTCTCATTGTGTGTTTCTCCTTTTTCTAATCAACTGTGTCAATGCTCCTGTTCCGCCATGGACAATATCTCATCGTGGCTCAGCTCCACATCACCGAAGCGGACAAAAATGCCGTTGGTCACGGCACTGCCCCACACCTGCGGATCAGAAAGTGCGCAGAAGCGCGTTTTGTCCAGATACGGCTTCATGTCCAGCAGGAGCCGGCTTCCGGACACGAAATCGACCTGCAGAACATAGTCAGGCAGCGGCATGACCGCTGTGAGATATCTTCGGTTCAAGTGCGTACCCTCCTTTCCGCAAAAATAAAAGATCCACCGTACAAGTATTGTACGGTGGATGCAGCGGGAGAACCATTAACCAAAGGTTAGGTCTTTTCATGCAGCAGCGCGGCAAGCTGTGCACGCTTGGTGCGGGTGTCTCCCTCAATATGGAGTTTGGAATAGATCTGATTCACATACTGCTTGACGCTTCCCTCGGAGAGGTAGCACTTTTGTGCGATCTCGCGGTTGCTCAGGCGCTGCACCATCAGCTCCACGATCTCAAATTCCCGCGCCGTCAGTGCGCGGAAGGCCGCCGGACGGAGACGCTCTGCGCCTCGCGCCTGCGCCGCTTCGCCGAGTGCGGTGATCCTCGCGGCAAAAGCGGATCGCGTTTCCCGTGCCAGCAAGGGCTTCAGGATGCTGTAGTTTTCCGCGAACGGCATCACAAGGCCGTCCGGCGCGGCGTCCGAAAGCGCCTTTTGCAGCCATGTGTGCGCCGTCTCGGGCTTGCCCAGTCTGGCATACGCCGCTGCCGTCTGGATGCGGATGTGCAGCGCCACCAGCGCGTAGTGCATCGCCTCGCACGCCGCCAGCAGCTCTGCGCTGCGCACCACCACCTTGGCATACGCTCCCTGGGCAAGATACACCTGGTTTTCGATCATTTCCATCATGGGCTTGCCCGGCGCGAGCAAATTGATATCAGAGAGCCGGTGCTGCGAAAAGATTTCCGGAATCTTGTCCGTTTCGCCCCGCAGCGCATGATAATAGGCGCTCGTGGCGCTCCAGATGTTGATCCATGATGCGTCATGATAGCGCAGCAGCGCCGCATAGCGCTCAGAGAAGGTGTAGCGCCGCTCCACGTCGGTGTGCAGCGAGAGTCGCCATGACAGGAAGTCACAACAGAGCGCCATATTGATCTGCCCGTTGCCGCCGACCTGCGCATACGCGCGCTCCAGCTCGATGTGCGCGTCGGTAACGTGTCCCTGATAAAACAGCGCCTCCGCGCGCATAATGGTCTCCGCGCCCTGCCCGTGATGATTCGTGACCCGATAGTAATGGGGCATACACTCGTCCATCTCGGCCAGCTCGCTTTCCAGCTCTCCCGGCGCGCGGTAGAACATCATCAAAACGGACGGCGAGCCAAAGGTCCAGCCGCCGCCGGACTGGATGCTGATAGCGGGGCGGGACATCCGGCTGCTGGCGCTGCGGTGCAGACGGCTCATGGCGCTGATGTCGTTGTAGCAGAGGAAGCTCAAAATGAGATCGCATTCGCCCAGCAGGTTGCCGCGCTCCTCCTCCGACATCTCCGGATGCTCCTCGATGGCCGTCAGCAGCAGGGCCTTCAGCTCCAGCATCTTTGGGATCTGCCGCCATGTGAACATCCTGCGCATCAGCACCAATATGGCAAAGGGATCGGCCTTGAGCGTTTCGGCCGGACATTTGTCCAGCGCCTCAAGTACATCCTCCGGCTTCAGCGATGCCAGCAGAATGCCCGCATCGCTGCGGATGACCCGCAGCAGCGCAGCGTAGTCTTCGCTCCTCCGGTAGGCGGCGATGGCGTGCAGATACTGTTCGTGCTGCTCATACCAGCTGCCGAAGCGCTGCCAATACAGCCGCTGCGTTTCCGGCTCCATCGTCAGAAAGCTCCGCTCGGCGCACGCTTTCATCATATGGTGGAAGCGATAGGCCGGCCCATCCGGCAGGCGCGCGACGAAGGCGTTCTGCTCTGTGAGCCGGGAGAGGATCTGCCCCGCGTCCGCATCGCCCGTGATATACTGCGCCATCTCCACGGTAAACTCATCGGCAAGCCCCATAACCGCCAGAAACTGCCGCTGCTTTTCCGGCAGCGGATCGATCATGGCAGCGGTAAAGGTGGCATAAATGTCGGAATGGCGGCTGGGCAGCACACCGCGCTCGGAGAGCGTGCGCAGATTCAGATACACGGCGGAAAACCAGCCCTCGCTGGAATAGAGAAGGCGTTCGACCTGCGCATCGGAAAGCTCCGTGCCGCAGCGGTGCGCATAAACGGCAAGCTCCGTATGGTTGAGGCGCAGCTGCTCCGTGCCGATCTGATACACCCGCGCCCCCAGCCGCACCACCTCCGCAGCAGGCAGAAAGCGATCCCGGCTGGCGACGATCAGATGCACATTTGCCGGAAGCCGGTTTGCCAGCATGCAGAGAAACAGCGAGGCGCGCTTATCCGTCAGCAGGTGAAAATCATCGATGAAGAGATAACAGGCCGTCTCGCCAGCCAGCGCATGGCACAGATCATCTATCAGCAGGCCGCCGCCCGCCGCGTCCGTCGGGCAGGGATACTCCCGCAGGAAGGGAAAGCCCGCGCGGGCAAACGCCTCCTGTGCGCTTTTCCAGAAGATCGCAAGGTTGTCGGAATATACGCTGATGCGGATGCTGTGCAGGGGCTCCACTCTGGCACGCTCACTGAGATACCAGTTCACCGCCGTGGTCTTCCCGTAGCCCATGGGCGCGACCACCGTGGTCATGGCGCAGCGGGAGATGGGCCGCAGGCTCTCCTGCAGCCGCTCGGATATGTAAACGGTGTTCAGATTCCACTTCGCTTTTGGCATCCTGCATACCTCCGACGATGCATTCTTCCGCAGATTCCGGCGCGGCCGATCCTGCGTTTGCTTTGATTATATCATGCGGATCTGCACACGAAAAGCCCATCTTGTCCGCAAAAATGGGCACCCGTAATAACGCCCCCCGCACGGCAGCGCAGCCGCCGTCCGCTCTCGCCGCTTGCAAAACGCGAAAAAGCACGGTATAATGAACGCAGGGTCATTGCATTGCTGCAGAAATGCAGCTATTTTAAGGCGCGTCAGTTAGTCTAATCTAACTATGATGCATTTCAGCCAGGTCAGATCAGGTGAACTATAAAATACTACGAAAAGGCGGTGCAACAAATGGAAGTCTTTCTCGGAATACTGATTCCCTTTCTCGGCACAACACTGGGTGCTGCCTGCGTATTCTTTATGAAAAAGTCGCTGGGCGATCTGGTTCAGCGCTCTCTTGCCGGCTTTGCCGCCGGAGTGATGGTGGCGGCCTCGATATGGAGTCTGCTGATTCCCGCCATTGCGCAGTCCGATCACATGGGCAGGCTGTCTTTTCTCCCCGCGTTGGCCGGCTTTTGGGCCGGGGTGCTGTTTTTGCTCCTGCTCGACCGGCTGATCCCCCACCTCCATGTGGGCAGCGATCAGGCCGAGGGACCGAAGAGCAAACTGGCCCGCACGACCATGATGGTGCTGGCAGTGACGCTGCACAACATTCCGGAGGGCATGGCGGTGGGCGTCATGTACGCGGGGTTTCTCGCGGGGAACACGCAGATCACGGCGGCAAGTGCACTCGCTTTGTCACTCGGCATCGCCATTCAGAACTTTCCCGAAGGAGCGATCATCTCCATGCCGCTCCGGGCAGAAGGCGTGCGTAAGGGAAAGGCATTTGTGGGCGGTGTGCTTTCCGGTACCGTCGAGCCGATCGGCGCGGTGCTGACCATCCTCGCCGCGCAGCTTGTGATCCCGGCGCTGCCGTATCTTTTAAGCTTTGCAGCCGGTGCCATGCTCTATGTTGTGGTAGAGGAGCTGATCCCCGAAATGTCCCAGGGAAAGCACTCCAACCTCGGAACAGTTTTCTTTGCTGTCGGTTTCAGCGTGATGATGACGCTGGATGTGGCGCTCGGATAGGCACGAGGGTGCAGCAATCTTTGCCGTCGCCGGCTGCACCTTGATTCTACCAATCCCGCAAAACCCTGAGGCCGGTGTATTTCCGAACCGAGGGAGGTTCGTTTTTGGTGCAACATTGGTGCAGCATCACAGGGCACTTTATAGCCGAAAACAGCCTGAATTGCGCCTGATTTTTTACAGCTGCAATGGCGAAGAAAAACCCTGTAGCTATTGAAACTACAGGGTTTTTTTGTGGTACGCCCGAGCGGATTCGAACCGCTGGCCTACAGAGTCGGAGTCTGTCACTCTATCCAGCTGAGCTACGGGCGCATATTCAGCAGGAGTTATTATAGCAAAGTCCGGCCGAAAAGTAAAGCAGGATTTTCTGTTTCCATTCGGCAGAGGATATGCTATACTGAGAAAAAAGCAACCTGTATCGGAAGGACACACCCTCTATGAAGCATACACATCTGCACACCCGTCTGCTCGCGCTGCTGCTGTGCTGCGCGCTGGTGCTGCCGCTGAGCGCCTGCGGCGAGGCGAAAAGCACCACGCAGCAGATCTTTGCCATGGACACCGTCATGGATCTGACCGCCTACGGCAAAAAGGCCGATGACGGCATCAACGCCGCCATCAGCATCATCAACAGCATGGACACGCTGCTCGACCCGGAAAACGAGCGCAGCAAGACCTATGAGATCAACCACGCCATGGGCTCGCCCGTCGTGGTCAACGAGCAGATCGCCAAGATGCTGCGCACGGCGCTGACCGTGTACGAGCGCACAAACGGTGCGTTCGATCTGACGACTTATCCGCTGAGCAAGCTCTGGGGCTTCATCGACCAGAACTACCGCGTGCCGTCGGATGCGGAGATCGAGCGTCTGCTCCCCTGCGTGGATATGAGCAAGGTGCAGCTGGCCGCAACGGACGACAGCGCAAACTCCCTCGTCACCATGCCGGCAGACATGGCGCTGAGTTTCGGCGCAGTGGCCAAGGGCTGCGCCTCGGACTATGCCATTCAGGCGATGCGCGCCGCCGGCGTCACGAGCGGCGTTGTGTCCCTCGGCGGCAACGTGCAGACGCTCGGCAAAAAGCCGGACGGCAGCGACTGGAACATCGCCATTCAGGACCCGAACGACACCGGCAGCTATCTCGGCTATCTCACCGTGGGCGAGACGGCGGTCATCACCTCCGGCAGCTATCAGCGCTATTTCACCGAGGGCGGACAGAAGTATCACCACATCCTCTCCCCCACGACCGGGCGCCCGGTCAACAACGGTCTGCTGGCCGTGACGATCGTGTGCGAGGACGGCACGCTGGCCGACTGCCTGTCGACCGCGATGTTCGTGCTCGGTCCGCAGGCGGCGCTCAACTACTGGCGCACCTACGGCGGGTTTGAGATGCTGCTTGTCAAGGCCGACGGTCACGTGGTGCTCACCAACGGTCTGTACGGACAATTCACCCCCAACGGCGACGGTTATGTCGTCGACTATGCGAGCTGAGAGCCATGAAACTGCAGAATCGGGAATTTTTCCGGCGCGACGTGCTTTGCGTCGCGCCGGAGCTGGTTGGGCGCATTCTGGTGCGCAGGCTGCCGGACGGCACACTGCTGCGTGCGCGCATCACGGAAACAGAGGCCTACCGCGGCGAGCAGGACACCGCCTGCCACGCCAGCCGCGGGCGCACACAGCGCACGGAGGTGCTCTACCATGATGGCGGCACGATCTACGTCTACCTCTGCTACGGGATGCACTGGATGCTCAACATCGTGACCGGGCACGCGGACGAACCGCAGGCCGTGCTCATCCGCGCGTGCGCCGACGGTGCGAACGGACCGGGCAAGCTCACAAAGCGGCTGCAGATCGACAAGACGTTCAATGACCGCGACATCCTCACCTGTCCGGAGCTCTGGCTCGAGGACGACGGGCAGCGCTTCGCGCTCGAGACCGACACCCGCGTCGGCATCGGCTATGCTGCGCCGGAGGATCAGGCGCGGCTCTGGCGCTGGAAATGCGGCGCACAGGAGGCGACACCATGACCTACACACCGGATACCCCGCTTGAGGCGCTGGCCGGCATCGGGCCGAAAAAAGCACAGGCCTTTCAAAAGCTCGGCGTGGCGACGCTGCGCGATCTGGCCGGACTCTATCCCCGCCGCTACGAGGACCGGACGCAGTTTCGCACGATCGCAGCCGCGCAGCCCGGTGAGGCCGTGTGCATCCGCGCGACGGTCGCAGGCGAGCCGCGCACACAGTATGTGCGCAGCGGGCTCACGCTCGTCAAGGCGCGTATCGCCGACGACACCGGCGCGCTCGACGCGACCTACTTCAACCAGCCCTACCGCAAAAACAGCCTGCACGCGGGCGAGGAATACATCTTCTACGGCAAGGTAGAGGCAAACGGCTTTCGTAAGACGCTCACCAACCCCGTCTGCGAGCAGGCGGCGCGCTGCGGCAGCGTGACCAACTGCTTTTACCCCATCTATCCGCTGACGACGGGCGTGACGCAAAACGACGTGCGCAAGGCCATGCTCCCCGCGCTGCACGCCTGCATCGGGCAGCTGCAGGACGTGATCCCGGCGGACATTGCGCGCACCTACGCCCTCGCGCAGCAGGACTACGCACTGCAAAACATCCACCAGCCGACCGATGCGGCGGCGCTCACGCTCGCACGAAAGCGCCTGGTGTTCGAGGAGCTGTTCGTGCTCTCGACGGCCATGGCGCGCATCCGCTCGCAGCGGCGCGCCGAGGGCGGCATCCGGATGCAAAGCGCCGACCTCGAGACGTTTTATGCCACGCTCCCCTTCTCGCCCACCGGGGCGCAGCGGCGCGCCGTCGCCGCCGCCGTGCAGGACATGATCTCCGGCGTGCCGATGAGCCGCCTTGTGCAGGGCGACGTCGGCTCCGGCAAGACGCTCGTCGCCGCGGCGTGCATCTGGTTTGCGCACGAAAACGACTGCCAGAGCGCCTTCATGGCGCCGACCGAGATCCTCACCGAGCAGCACGAGCACACGCTGCGCACGCTGCTCGAGCCGTTTGGCATCCGTGTCGGACGCCTGACGGGTGCGATGAGCGCCCGGCAAAAGCGCGAGGTAAAGCAGGCGCTCGCCGGCGGTCTGCTCGACGTGGTCGTCGGCACGCACGCGCTCATCAGCGACTCGGTGGTGTTTTTCCGTCTCGGTCTCGTCATCACGGACGAGCAGCACCGTTTCGGCGTCGAGCAGCGCGCCGCGCTCGTGCGCAAAGGCGAGCAGCCGCACACGCTCGTCATGAGCGCAACGCCCATCCCGCGCACGCTGGCGCTGCTGGTGTACGGGGATCTGGACGTGTCGATCATCGACGAGCTGCCGCCCGGACGGCAGCCGGTGCAGACCGTGTGCGTGGACGAGCGCTACCGCGCGCGGCTCAACGCCTTCATCGACAAGCTCATCGGTGAGGGGCGGCAGGTATTCGTCGTCTGCCCGAAGGTCGAGGACACGGACGATATCCCCTCCGAGCTCAAATCCGCCGAGGAGCATGCGCAGGTGCTGCAGCGGACGTTTCCGCAGCACCGCGTCGCCTGCATCCACGGCCGCATGAAGGCCAAGGACAAGGACGCCTGCATGGCCGCCTTTGCCGCCGGAGAGACGGATATCCTCGTCTCGACGACGGTCATCGAGGTCGGCGTCGACGTGCCGAACGCGGCGCTGATGATCATCGAGAACGCCGAGCGTTTCGGCCTCTCGCAGCTGCACCAGCTGCGCGGGCGCATCGGACGCGGACCGTTTCAGTCCTACTGCGTGCTCGTGTCGGACACGCGCACGGAAGAATCGCGCGCGCGGCTGAAGGTGCTGTGCGACACGGCCGACGGCTTTCAAATTGCCGAGGCCGACCTGCGCCAGCGCGGCCCGGGCGACTTCTTCGGCAACCGGCAGCACGGCCTGCCGGCGCTGCACATCGCAGACCTCGGCACGAACATGGCCGCCGTCAACGACGCGCGCGACGCAGCGCGCGCGGTGCTTGCCGCCGACCCGGCGCTCTGCGCGCCCGAGCACGCGGCGCTGCGCGCCCAGTGTGCGCGGATCTTCGCCGCAAACGACGGGCATTTTAACTGACGGACAACGGAGGCATCCCATGACCATCGCACAAATTCTCAGCAAAATGATTGCCGCATCCAATGGCAATATCCACGATATTGACCATCTCCTGCGCGTCTGGGCCTACGCCCGCACGATCGGCGAATTGGAGGGGCTGGACGCGGAGACGCAGTATCTTCTGGAGGTCGCCGCCATCACGCACGACATTGCCTGCCCGCTCTGCCGCGAGAAATACGGCAACACCAACGAAAAATATCAGGAGCAGGAAGGCGCTGTGCTGGTGCGCAGCTTTCTGGCCGACACCGGCATGACGGAGGCGCAGATCGCGCGCGTGGCCTACCTTGTGGGCCATCACCACACGCTGCGGAACATTCACGGCCCGGACTACAAGATCCTCATCGAGGCGGACTACATCGCAAACGCATCCGAAAACGGATACAGCAAGCAGAGCGTCATGCACTTCATGGACACGATCATGAAAACCGCGAGCGGCAAGCACCTCGCCGCCTCTGTTCTGGGCATTTCCGCAAGTAACCTCGGCTGCGCCGACTGCTGACGGCGAACACGCTACGAAACATACAGGAGGCAACGGCATGAAAATCCTGCTTTTGAGCTGCAGCACCGGCGAGGGGCACAACCACTGCGCGCTCGCCGTCAAGGAAGTGCTCGACGCGCGCGGACACGAGACATCCTTCCTCGATATGCTGCACATGTTCGGCGACCCCGGGCCGCTGAGCTTTGACAAGATCCTCAACCGCATCTCGACCAAGGCGCCGGACGTGTTCGGCATGATGTACCACGCAGGCGCGATGTACAGCGCGACCGGCGTCACCTCGCCGGTCTACATGGCCAACATCCGCCACGCACGGCAGCTCAACGCCTTCATCCGCGACAACGGCTACGACGCCGTTGTCTGCTCGCACCTGTTCCCGATGGAAACGCTCACGTTCCTGCGCCGGTGGGAGCGCTGCGACGTGAAATGCTACGGCATCCTCTCGGATTATACGTGCATCCCGTTTCTCGACGAGACCGACCTCGACGCTTACTTTCTGCCGCACAGCGAGGTGCGGGAGCTGTGCATTCAGGCCGGGATGCCGGCCGAAAAGCTCATCGTGACCGGCATGCCGGTGGCGGCGCGCTTTCTCGCGCCGATGGACAAAGCCGCCGCGCGCGCAGCGCTGGGGCTGCCGGCGGACAAGAAGATCTATCTCATCATGACCGGCGGCATTGGCTGCGGCGACGCCGTGTCGCTGTGCGATGCGATCCGCCGCGTGCCGGATGAAAACGCACTGCTGTGCGTGCTGCCCGGCCGGAATGAGGCGCTGCGGCAGGCGCTCGAGGACGCCTACCACGGGCAGGGCGTGCTGACCGTGCCGTTCACGAATCAGGTGCCGGCCTATATGCACGCGGCCGACGTGCTGCTGAGCAAGGCCGGCGGCATCTCCAGCTCCGAGGCCGCCATGCTGGGCGTGCCGCTCGTGCACACGATGGCCATCCCCGGCGTGGAGACGGAAAACGCCGCGTTCTTCGCCCGCCACGGCCTGTCGTTTTTTGCGCGCAATGTGGACGAGGCGGCGCGCTTTGCCGACCGGCTCATCTACGACCCGGCATGCGCCGAACGTATGCTGGCCGCGCAGGCCGCCTGTCTGCCGCGAGACGGCGCCGAGCAGATCGCAGCCGCCATCACAGCGCAATAAAGAGCAAAAACCAGCGCCCTGTGCAGGAGGAAGTTCCCGTGCAGGGCGCTGGTTTTATAGATATGGATCTAGTCCCGCTCGAGCGTCTCGGCCAGCCGCGCGGCAAAGGCCTCCGGCTGCCCGGAGACAAACTCCGCGTGCGCACAGTCCGGAAACGGGACGAACACCGCCTCCTGCAGCAGGCGGCGCACATGGCAGATGTCCAGCGCGCGCTGGGAGTATTCCTTTTCTCCGTACCAGTACGACACACGCGCCGCCGTTTGCAGGCGCTTTGGCAGCGGGTAGTGGAAGCAGGAATCAAACACGCGCCAGACATCGCGCCGGTCCATCCGCCCCAAGATCGTGCAGACGTCCTCCACCGCCGCCTGACCGAAGCGCTGCGACGGGAACGCCCGGCGGATCAGCGCCAGGTGCCGCTGCGCAAAGTGAATGACGAGATAGTTGCGCAGGGAAAAGCCCCGCGTCAGCCACCGCGGCGCGCGGTACGGCGTGATGGCCGCGTCAAGCACACACGTGCGCACCGGGATCTTTCCGTCCGCCAGCAGCCGCAGCGCGACCGCGCCGCCCATGGACACGCCGTACAGCCCCCAGAGCGCGCCGATGCCCCGCTGCGTCAGCCAGCCGCCCAGCTCGGCCGCGATGGCCTCCACGCTCGTGTATGGCGTCTTTTCGTCCGGATCATGCGCCGGCAGCGCCGGAATGATGAGATGATACTGCGTCTGCAGCCGCTCCACTGCCGGGCGGAACATGCGCCAGCTCAAGCAGGCGCTGTGCAGCAGCAGGACGGTCTTTTCGTGTTCGGTTCCAAATTCATGTATGCGCATGGACGCTGCCTCCCGGATTTACACTCTGAATTATGATAGGCAGATACACGCCGCGTTGTCAAGCGCGGGCAGCAAAAAATCGTCCGCCGGAAGGGGAATTCGGCGGACGATTCTTTTGCTGGGAGCAGCAGTCACGCACAGGCAATATGCGTGGTGTCACACTGCTGCAGGGAATGGGGGAAGAGAAGAGAGGTGATATGGCTTGATGCCTGTTGTTGGTATCGGTAACCGGAGGGGGATCCGGGTACGATCGAAAGAAATCAGTCGACGAGCGCCTTGCCCAGCGCCTGACAGGCCGCAAGGGCCGCATCATCGGGCGCGTCGTTGCAGATCACGCTGTCGCACGCGAGCTGGATACCGGAGCTGCGGCAATCGCGCTCCCAGTTTTGCATCCACTCGCCGCCGCCCCAGCCGTAGGAGCCGAACAGGGCGACACGTTTGCCCTTCAGGGCGGACTTGCAGCCTTCGAACATCGGCTCGAACTCCATGTCCTCCAGAACCTCGGAGCCCATGGCCGGGCAGCCGAGCGCCACGGCGTCATATCCGCCGACGGCGGAAGCGTCCACATCAGAGGCGGTCAGAAGCACCGCGTCCGCTCCGGCATTTTTCATGCCATCGAGCACGGCGTTGGCCATGGCCTCGGTGTTGCCGGTGCCGCTCCAATAGATGACTGCTGCTTTTTTCATGATGGTAACATCCTTTCCTTTTGTGCTGTATTCGGCCGCTGCACGTTCACGGCGAGCTGCGCAATGCTCAAGCCCGCGTGCAGACGTTCACAGTAGATTTCCGTGCAGCGCCGGTATTTTGCAAAGAGATCGCGCGCCCGCTGCTCGTCGCCGTACACCTTCCAGAGGCCGGCGTACTTGAAATCCGCCGCGTGGTGCTCGATAAATCCCTTGACGTCCTCCGGCGGATAGCTCAGAAACAGGCCGATCTCATGCGGGAATTCATCGTATGCACGCAGCCGCTCAATGAGCTGCATCAGACACTGCTCGCTGCCGGTGCAGGCATAGCCCGCGTGCTGCAGGATCTCCGTTGCCAGCCGGTCCTGCAGATCCCGCTCCAGATCGCACGGTCGGTACAGATACAGCAGCGCGCTCTTTTCCGTAAACCGCAGCGGCAGGAGGCAGAGCCCCTTCGGGACGAGCACCTGATTGTATCGACGGATCTCCGTGAGCAGAGTCTCCCGGCATTCATACGGGCACGGGAACAGGCTGCCGGTCTTGATCCCGGCCAGCGTCGGCGCACAGAGCCGTACAACGTTTTCCTCCGACATGGCTTGCCTCCTCGTCTGTGGTCGTTTACCGGTTTTCGCGCAGTGAGCAATTCTGCGCGCTCATAGGTTAAAGTGATCTAACCTACATGTGAAAAGTTACGCGCTTTGTTCTGTCTGACGTTAGGATACTGCACATCACCCCCGGCATCCGCTCCAATTTATCGGAACATGGCTCCAAAATGAAACTATGCTTCCCGCCGTCAGAGCATGGGTGCCTCCGGCGCGCAGCTGTCGCAGTCGATGCCGCTGCGATAGGCGTTGGGCGAGACACCGATGACATCCCGGAATGCTTTGGCGAACTTGCTGCCGTTATCATACCCGAATTGCCCGGCAATATCCAGCACCGTGCGGTCAGTCCGGCGCAAAAGTCTGGCAGCGCCATGCATTTTCTGCGCACGCAAAAACGCCGCCGGCGACATGCCGTACACGCCGCGAAAGCTGCTGTTGATCAGTGTAGCCGAAGCGCCGAAGTACCGCGAGAGCTCCGCAACCGTCAGCCGCCGCTCCGTGTTTTGAAGCAGGTACGCGCCGATCTGCTCGGCGAGCTGCACCTGCGACAGAGAATAACCGTGCTGCGGCTGCGCCGCCTGAATGGGAAACGCACTCAAAAACAGCAGCAGCTCCAGAATCTTCACCTTGAAATAGCCCTTGCGGATGCCCTCCGGCACGGAGTAGAGCTCAGAGAAAATGTGCGCCACGCCCGGAGACGAGCGCGTGACAAAGCAGGCACCGTCCGCACAGAATTTTTCGATGAGCGCACTCGGCCGCACCTCGACATCCTCGAGAAAGCATGACAGGCAGTCCGGCGCGCGCGCCGGGTCGATCGTCACCGTGATGCCGTGGTAGTGCCCGGTCGGAAAGCGCACCGGGACTGCTTCTTCCGCGCGCTGCACGATCGCCAGATCGCCCGGCGCGAGAAAAAAGCAGGCATCGCCATATGGGTAAGCGATGCGCCCCTCGCGGCAGTGATGGATCTCGAGACAGCCGGCCGCACACGCACGCTGCGTGGCGGCGCTTGCCGCATGGACGTCGTGATACGCGATCTCGATTCCCGGGAAAACCGGGTAAGCCGTCCGTGCCGCTTCCCCGTCTGAATCGACAAGGCAGGTAGCTGCGTGCACATCGGCCGGAAGCGGCGCCGGCTGCGGTTTCCCGCCTTGCCATGCTGCCGCCCTGCGTTCTGCCTGAAATTCGAGTTTCTTTGCTGTGGCCATTGCATCGCGCCTCCTGATATCGCGCAAAAGTTAGAGTAATCTAATCCGAAGAGCACAAAAATGCCGTCCCGGACGGCTCTGCGGATACTGCGTATGTCTTACTTATTATACTGTGCCCCGATCACTGCGTCAAGCATGGAACGCAAAAACGCCCTGCGGTCAAGACCGCAAGGCGCTTTGGAGCTAGTGATGTGACTCGAACACACGACCTGCTGATTACGAATCAGCTGCTCTACCAACTGAGCTACACTAGCGAATTTCTAACAGCTTGCACATTCTATCACAAGTCTCTGCGGATGTCAACACCAAAGTTCGATGATTACTAATTGTTTTCATGCATGAAAAAATGTTGTTTTTTTGCACGTTTTGTCGGTTATCTTCGATTCATGTCGCTTGTGCAGAATTTGCACTGTTACCCGCCGCCGCAAACACGCGCTGTTTCAGGCATTTTCGGATAGGGTGCAAATCGAAGTTCTTACATTTTCGTGACATTATGTTTACATAACATTCTATCGTCTTCGCCTTTGCTGTGAGTTATCAACATTTTCAACAGGGTTTTCAACACGAGAATATTCCAGTGTTTTCAATGCGTTGCCGCTCTTTTGCACAAAACAGCCAAATCCGGAAACGGACTTTGCGGATTTTGCAAACCGCAATTTTGTTACCATAATACAAATCTCTCGCGTGAGCGAGAGATTTGAAAAAAGGCTTGACAGGCAAAATGCAGGATTTGCGCCGCCGGTGATGATTCAGAGCAGGCCGCTGTCGGCAAACGACACATAATCCTCGCCGCAGACGATGATATGATCCGCCAGCGTGATTCCTACGAGCAAAAGTGCATCGCGCACACGCTTGGTCGTCAGCTCGTCCTCACGCGACGGCAGCGCGTAGGCGTCGACGTGGTTGTGGCTGAGGATGACGGACACCGCCTTTTGCGACAGCGCCGTCTCGACGATGGTGCGCACGGACACCTCAGCGGCATTGACGACGCCGCGCCCGACCTCCCGGCAGCTGATGAGGCCGCCCTTGGCGTCCAGACACAGGAGGTAGACGACCTCGGCGCGCTCATACAGATACAGCGGCACGAGGTACTGCCCCGCCTCCGCGCTCGAGCGCAGGATCGTCTGCTGGCGGCGCTTGGCCAGCTGATAGCGGCGGCTGACCTGCGGGACGAGCGTGAGCAGCGTCGCCACGTTCTCCCCCGCGCCGGGCACCTGCATCACGTCCTCAAAGCTCGCCTCAAAGACCGCATCAAGCGTGCCGAAATGGTCCAGCAGCGCGTGCGCGAGCTCATTGACGTCGCGCCGCGGCACAGCATAAAACAGCAGCAGCTCGAGCACGCTGTGGTCGTCGAAATTATCGAGCCCGCAGCGCACGAAGCGCGCCTTCATGCGGGCGCGGTGCCCGTCATGCGTGCCCATAGAACGGGACCTCGGAGATCTCCATGTTCGCCCACGCGTTGAGCTCGCTGCCCGCGTGCGCGCCGCGCAGGTACTCGTAGTACGCCTGGCAGCCGATCATGGCGGCATTGTCGCCGCAAAGCTTGAGCGGCGGGACGAACAGACGGATACCGGCAGCATCGCAGGCGGCCTGAAAATCACCGCGGATGCGGGAGTTTGCCGCGACGCCGCCCGCCACGGCGAGCTTGTCATAGCCGAGCTCCCGGACCGCCGCCATCGTGCGCGGCACAAGGCTCTCGCTCATGGCACGGCAGAACGACGCCGCAAGCGACGCCTTGTCAAGCGGCTCGCCCTTCTGCTCCGCCGTGTGGGCGAGGTTGATGACGGCTGTTTTCAGCCCGCTGAAGCTCATGTCATACGGGCAGCCGTCCACGTGGCCAATGGGGAGCTTGTACTTGCGGTCGTCGCCGGTCTTGGACAGATCGTCGATGGGCTTGCCGCCGGGATACGGCAGACCGAGCACACGCGCGGTCTTGTCGAAGCACTCACCGGCCGCGTCGTCGCGCGTCGCGCCGAGGATGCGCAGATCCGTATAGTCGCGCACGTCACAGATGAGCGTGTTGCCGCCCGAGATGGCCAGACACACGAACGGCGGCTCCAGCTCCGGGTAGGCGATGTAGTTTGCCGCGATGTGGCCGCGGACATGGTGCACCGGGATGAGCGGCACACCGAGCGCGAGCGCGGCGGACTTGGCAAAGTTCACGCCGACGAGCAGCGCGCCGATGAGCCCCGGCGCACACGTGACGGCCACGGCGTCAATGTCGCCGCGGCTCAGGCCGGTCACCTGCAGCGCGCGGTCGGCAAGCTGGGAGATGACCTCCACGTGCGAGCGCGACGCGATCTCGGGCACGACGCCGCCGTAGACGGCGTGCAGATCGGCCTGCGAAAAGACCTGATCGGTCAGCACCTCGCGCCCGTCACGCACGAGGGCGACGGCCGTTTCATCACAGGAAGATTCGATCGCAAGAATAATCATATTGTCTCCGCCTCTCTCCGGAACCAGGTCATGAGCAGTGCATCCTCGTCCGGTTTCTGATAGTAATTGCGGCGCTGACCGACGGTCTGAAACCCGTGCTTGCGGTACAGCGCGATGGCGGGCGCATTCGATGCGCGCACCTCCAGAGTCAAAAATGCAAGATCAAGCGCCGCCGCGCGCGCACACAGCGCCTCGAGCAGCGCATCCGCGATGCCCTGCCGCCGGTACTCCGGCGCGACGGCGACATTTCCAATGTCGCCCTCATCGAGCACGTGCAGGAAGTTTGCGTAGCCGAGCACCGTCTCCCCCGCTGCGGCGATGAGAAACACGTGCCGGTCGTCCGGCAGCTGGCTCGCCAGCTGCGCGCGTGTCCACGGCGTGGAAAAGCACGCGCACTCAAGCGCCTCGAGCTGCGGCAGGTGCACGCTGCGCGCATCACAGATCGCGACGTCCATCAGTGCGCCTCCGCCCAGCTTGCGCCGATCTTCGCGTCTACGAGCAGCGGCACGCGGTAATCGACCACGTGCTCCATCTCATCGACGAGGATGGCCTTGACCGTCTCAGCCTCCTCCGCGGGGCACTCGACGATGAGCTCATCGTGCACCTGCAGCAGCAGCCGCGCCTGCAGGTGCTCTGCGCGCATGCGCGCGTCCACGCGCACCATGGCTGCCTTGATGATGTCCGCCGCCGTGCCCTGAATGGGCATATTGAGCGCCACACGCTCACCAAAGCTGCGGAGGTTGAAGTTCGACGATTTCAGCTCCGGCAGATCGCGGCGGCGGCCGAAGAGCGTCGTGACATAGCCGTCGGCCTTGGCCTGCTCGACCACGCGCGTCATATACGCGCGCACGCCGTGGTACTTGGCAAAATAGCTGTCCATGTACGCCTTGGCCTCATTCTGGAACACGCCGATGTCCTGCGCAAGGCTGAAGGCCGAGATGCCGTAGACGATGCCGAAATTGACGGCCTTCGCGTGCGAGCGCTGCAGCGGCGTCACCTCCGCAAGCGGCACGCCGAACACCTGCGACGCCGTGACGGCGTGGATGTCCTCCCCGCTGCGGAAGGCGGCGATCATTGTCTCATCGTTTGCGATGTGCGCAAGCAGGCGCAGCTCGATCTGGCTGTAGTCCGCGTCTACGAGCACCTTGCCGGGCGAGGCCACGAACATCTTGCGGATCTGCGCGCCGAGCTCGCGGCGCACGGGGATATTCTGCAGGTTCGGCTCCGTCGACGACAGGCGCCCCGTCGCCGTGACGGTCATCTGGAAGTTCGTGTGGATGCGCCCGTCGGCGGAGATCTCCTTGAGCAGTCCGTCGGCATAGGTAGACTTGAGTTTTGTGAGCGTGCGGTAATCGAGGATCTGCTCGATGATCGGGTGCTTGCCGCGCAGCTTGTCGAGCACGGCGGCGTTTGTGCTCCAGCCGGTCTTGGTCTTTTTCCCGGCCGGAAGCATGAGCCGCTCGAACAGAACGTTGCCAAGCTGCTTCGGCGACTGGATGTTGAACGGCTCGCCCGCGAGCGCCCAGATGCTCTGCTGGAGCTGCTCGATGCTGCTCGTGAGGCTCTCGCCGAAGTCGTACAGCGCCTTGCGGTCGACCAGAAAACCCGCCTGCTCCATGCGCGCCAGCACCGGGCACAGCGGCAGTTCAATGTCCGTGTAGAGCGGCAGCATGACCTGTGCGTCCATTTTTTCGTGCAGCACCGGCTGCAGCGCCCAGACGCTCTGCACATCCGGCAGCTCCTCGCCAAGATACGTCTGCGCGAGCCGCGGCAGGTCATAGCTTCCGGCCGTGGCATCAAGCAGGTAGGCCGCCAGCGCCGTGTCGAACACGAAGCCATCCGTCAGCAGTCCCTCGTCGAGCAGCGCGCGCATGAGGTCTTTGATGTTGTGCCCGGCCTTGCGCACGCGCGCGGAAAACAGCAGGCGCAAAAATGCGTTATAATCATCGCCGAGCTGCGCCCACGAGAGCGCATAGCACGCCTTACCGTCGCAGAGCGTGAGCGTGTCGAGCCCGTCGGGCGCGAGCACCGCGACATAGGGCGCCGCCGTGACCGCCTGCTCAAGCGCGCGCAGCGCGGCGCTGTCCGCCACGTCCACGGCCGGCAGCGCGCTCGACGGTACGCCCGCGTCGTCCGCCGGCTGCAGCCTCCACTTTTCCGACAGTGACGTGAAGTTGAGCCGCCGGAACCAGTCGTACAGCTCCGGCTGATAGTCGTGATCCCAGACGGCCGACTCGAGCGCAAAGTCGATCGGCGCGTCCGTGCGGATGGTGGCAAGGTCGAACGAGAGCTGCGCGCTCTCGCGCCCCTCGGTGAGCTTTTTGCGCACGCCGGGCTTGATGTCCAGCGCATCGAGGTCACGGTAAATGTCCGCCACCGTGCCGAAGCGCACGAGCAGATCCTTCGCCGTCTTTTCGCCGATGCCCGGCACGCCGGGGATATTGTCGGAGCTGTCGCCCATGAGCGCCTTGAGGTCGATCATGCGGATGGGGTCAAAGCCGTACTCTTCACGAAAGCGCTCGGGCGTATATTCGATCGTATCCGGCTGCCCCATGCGGGTCTTGACGTTAAAGACATGGGTGCTGTCGGTGATGAGCTGCAGGCTGTCCTTATCGCCGGTGACGACGTCGCACGTCCAACCGGCGGCCTCACAGCGGCGCGCGACCGTGCCGAGCAGGTCGTCGGCCTCCCAGCCGGCCAGCTCCAGCCGCCGCACACCCATGTAGTCAAGCGTCTGCTTGAGCAGCGGCATCTGCACGGCGAGCTCCTCCGGCATGGGCTTGCGCTGCGCCTTGTAGAGCGCATACTGCTCGTGGCGGAACGTGGGGGCGTGCACGTCGAACGCGACGCACACCGCCTGCGGCTGCGCCAGGTCAAAAACGCGCCGGAACGTGCTCAGAAAGCCGTAGACCGCGTTTGTCGGCGTGCCGTCGGGCGCGTTGAGCATCCGGATGCCGTAAAAGGCGCGGTTGATGATGCTGTTACCGTCGAGAATCATGAGTTTCATTCAGGTGTCCTCCTTGCGCGTCACTGGCCGCGCAGCTCAATGAGCCGGTCGCGCAGCACGGCGGCATACTCGTACTCGAGCATTTCGGCCGCCTTCTTCATCTGTGCCTCGAGCCGCGCGATCTCGGCGCGGCGCTCGGCCTCCGTCATCTTCACACCGTCGGCGCGCTTGGGCGCTTCGACGTCGCCGGAGATCTCGAGCAGCTCGCGCACGCCCTTGACGATCGTCTTGGGCACGATGCCGTGCGCGGCGTTGTAGGCCGCCTGCTTGGCGCGGCGGCGGTTGGTCTCCATGATGGCCGCGTGCATGGCGGCCGTCTCCTTATCCGCGTACATGATGACCGTGCCCTCGGCGTTGCGCGCCGCGCGGCCGATCGTCTGGATGAGGCTCGTCTCGCTGCGCAGAAAGCCCTCCTTGTCCGCGTCGAGGATCGCCACGAGCGACACCTCCGGCAGATCCAGGCCCTCGCGCAGGAGGTTGATGCCGACGAGCACGTCAAACGCGCCCGTGCGCAGGTCGCGGATGATCTCCATGCGCTCGATCGCGCCGATGTCGTGGTGCAGATACCGGCAGCGGATGCCCGCGTTCGTGAGGTAGGCCGAGAGATCCTCGGCCATCTTCTTTGTGAGCGTGGTCACGAGCGCGCGTTCGTTTTTGGCGATGCGGGCGTTGATCTCGCCGATGAGATCGTCGATCTGCCCCTCGATGGGGCGCACGAAGATCTGCGGGTCGAGCAGGCCGGTCGGCCGGATGATCTGCTCGGCGATCTGCCCCGCGTGCTCGCGCTCATAGTCGCCCGGCGTAGCAGAGACATAGATGGCCTGATGCACCCGCTGCTCGAACTCCTCGAACTTCAGCGGACGGTTATCGTACGCGCTCGGCAGGCGGAAGCCGTACTCGACGAGCGAGTCCTTGCGCGCACGGTCGCCGCGGTACATGGCACGCACCTGCGGCAGCGTAACGTGGCTCTCGTCGACAAAGAGCAGAAAATCCTTCGGGAAATAGTCCAGCAGCGTCATCGGCGCGCTGCCGGGGGCGCGGCCGCTGATGATGCGCGAGTAGTTCTCAATGCCGGAGCAGTAGCCAAGCTCCTGCATCATCTCAATGTCATAATCCGTGCGCTGGCGGATGCGCTGCGCCTCGAGGAGCTTGCCCTGCTGCTCAAACGTTTTCACGCGCGCATCGCACTCGGCGCGGATCTCGCCGATGGCGCGCTCCATCTTTTCATGCGTCGTGACATAGTGCGACGCAGGATAGATCGCCACATGGCTGAGCGTGCGGATGGGCGCGCCGGTGACGACGTTGATGTCCGAGATGCGGTCGATCTCGTCGCCGAAAAACTCCACGCGCACGGCATGGTCGGACGAATAGGCCGGAAAAATGTCGATCGTGTCGCCGCGGACGCGGAACATATTGCGCGCGAAGGCGATGTCGTTGCGCTCATAGCGGATATCGATGAGCTTGCGCATGAGCTCCTCCGGGTCACGCTGCTGACCGGTGCGCAGCGAAATGACCATGTTGGCATAGTCGATCGGGTCGCCGAGACCGTAGATACACGACACGGACGAGACAACGATCACGTCCCGCCGCTCAAACAGGCTCGACGTGGCCGAGTGGCGCAGGCGCTCGATCTCATCGTTGATGGAGGCGTCCTTTTCGATGAACGTGTCCGTATGCGGGATGTATGCCTCCGGCTGATAGTAGTCATAGTAGCTGACGAAATACTCCACGGCGTTGTTCGGAAAAAACTCCTTGAACTCGCTGCACAACTGCGCCGCGAGGATCTTATTGTGCGCGAGCACGAGCGTCGGCCGCTGCACGCGCTCGATGACCTTGGCCATCGTGTACGTCTTGCCGGAGCCGGTCACGCCGAGCAGCACCTGCTCGTCAATGCCGTTTTCCACGCCCTGCGCGAGCGCGTCGATCGCCTCAGGCTGATCGCCCGACGGTTCGTAGGGCGAAATGACCTCAAAATCCGGCATGGCACGGCCTCCTTTTACAAAATTAGAATCAGAATATTATACCACCATACGCCCTGTTTCACAAGCGAAAAGCGCCCGGAAGCAGCTGCTTCCGGGCACATACGGTTTCCATCTGCAATTATTCGCCGAAATCGAGCACGCGGCGCATGCGGATGAGCGTCAGGCGGTTGCGGATGGCAGCCGAAACGCTGAGCATATCCTCCGACAGGGCCGGGTCGATGCCGATCTGCTCGGGCTTGTAGAACGCGCCGAGCTTCTCGCACAGGGCAGCAAGCTCCTCGGCCGAGGGGATCTCGGCGATGATGGCGCGGATCTCGTCCCAGTGGTCGACGATGTTCTGCGGATCAAAGGTGCCGAGCACGTCGTTCTCGTTCTCCTTCATGATGCCGTCGGCGAGATTGCCGAATTTCTCGTCCACCCACGCGCGGGTCAGGGGCTCGAAGGGCTTGGCCTTCGGCGTCGGGAGCGAGGCAAGGTAATGGTACTCCTTGGCGCACAGGTACGTGCCCACACCGACGCACTGGCCGTGCATGCCGTGCGCATTTTCAAAGCGCGGCGGCTTCATCTCCACAAGGTGCGCCATCAGGTGCTCGGCGCCGGACGCGGCACGGGAGTGGTTGAGCAGCTGCATGGTCAGGCCGGAGATCATCTGCGCCATGGTCATGGCCTCAAAGTCCGGCTTGCCGCCGGCCGCCATATCATCGGCAGCCTTGCGCATAATGGTCAGCGCCTCCTCGGCGAGATCGGCGACCATGGGGCAATAATACTCGCCCGAGACGAGGTGCGCGATCTTCCAGTCCGCGAGCGAAATGTACTTTGCCAGAATGTCCGAAATGCCGCTCACGGTCAGCCACAGGGGCGCACCGGAGACCACGTTCAGGTCGCAGACGACGAGCGCCGCAGCCTGCATGGGGATGGACTTTTTCTGACCGTCGATGATGATCGAGCAGATGTTGGCCGTGAAGCCGTCGGAGCTCGCAAGCGTCGGCACGGCGACGAACGGGATGCCGAGCTGGTACGCCGGGTAGCGGCCGAAGTCCATGATCGTGCCGGAGCCGACCGCGACGATCACGTCCGGATGGTCGAGCTGGCGCATCATGTCCTCGATCATCCCCTTCTCGGAGTGAAGTCCCTCAGCGTTGAGAACGATCTCCTGATCGGCGCGCACATGCTTGAGCGTCGGAAGATTATACGTGTTCGTGTCATAGATGACAGCGCGCTTGCCGGTCAGGCCGACCTCGTCCATATACTGGTCGAACTTGTCGAGCGCGTCATACTCCACAACGACCTTCTTCGTCTCCAGGGTGTGCTCGCGGCCGCACTTACAAGGGCCGATATACTTGCTGCAATCGAGAATCATGCAAAAATCGCTCCTATCTAAAGATTGAATTTCCGTTTACCAGCATATTGATTTTTCACGCCAAAGTCAAGCCCCGCAGCAGAATAACCGGTTCAAAATACAGAAAACGTTCCATTTTTGTTTTTGATAAAAATCGTTCATTCAAAACTTTCACCCTCCGTTCCGGCGGCAACGGTTGCAAAAGCCGCGCAGGCGGTGTATGATGTCAAAGTTACGCTGCGGCGTGTTTCGACGCCGCTCATCGGCAGGCGCTCAGCCGCACTGCCGCAATTTTTTGATTCCGGACGGTGATTATTTATGGAACTGACTGCGATCGCGCAGTGGCTCAACACCGCGTTTGCGGGCTATGACTACGCCATTTTGCAGGCGCTGCACAAACTTGCCGAGGCCGCGGGCGGGGTTTTCACGCCGCTGTGCTACATCATCACGCTGCTGGGTGAGAAGGGTCTCCTCTTCCTCGCGCTCGGCATCGCGCTGATGCTCTTTCCCAAGACGCGCAAGATGGGCGTGTGCATCTTCGGCGCCGTGTGCTACGGCGCGCTCATCACGAACTTCTGGCTCAAGGACTTCGTCGCCCGGCCGCGCCCGCTGACGGTCGAGCCCTTCCACACCTGGTGGCAGGCAGCCGGCGCGTATGCCGAGAGCGAATACTCCTTCCCCTCCGGCCATGTGACGGCCGCAATGGCCGGCGTGACCGCGCTCATGCTCACGGGCAAAAAGCCCGCGCGCTACTGGGCATTCCTGTTCGTGCCGGTGATGGGCATCGCGCGCAACTACCTCATGGCGCACTACCCGTCCGACGTGCTCGGTGCGATGATCGTCGGTCTGGTCGCAGCCACGATCGCCTACGCGATCACGCTGCTCATTTATCGCATCGTGTCCGCGCACCCGGACAACGGCTTTTGCCGCTTCGTCCTGCACGGCGGCATCGGCAGCAAAAAAGACCGGCAGTCCGCTTGAGCCTGCCGCGAAAAAAACTCCGTACGGTTTGCCCGTACGGAGTTTTTCTGTTTCCTATGCTCTGTGAAAGCGGCAGCCTTACGCCTTCGGCGCCTCGGGAGCCGGGTTTTCCGCGGCCTTGGCGCGGATATCATCGATGACCTTGCGGCAGCGCACAGCGTTGTACACGACCGGCACAGGGTAGTTGGGGTTGGCCTCGGCCAGCGCCCAATCGATGATCTGCGGGATGTCGGCTTCCTGAATGAAGTCGAAGCCCTTCGGGATGCCCATGCGCTCGTTCATGGCATAGATCTCCGCGATAAAGGCCTGCGCCTTCTCGGCATCCGTGCCGTCGGTCTTGACGCCGGCGATCTCGCTCAGGCGCGCAAGTTTCGGATATACGGCCTCGCCGTAGTCCTCCAGAACGATCGGCAGGATGACCGCATTGGCAAGGCCGTGCGGGGTGTTATACAGGCCGCCGAGCGTGTGCGCGATGGCGTGCACATTGCCGACACCGGCGCGGGAGAACGCGAAGCCTGCCTTGAAGGCGGCGATCATCATGTTCTCGCGGGCCTTGAGATCATCGCCGTGCGCATAGGCGACCTCGAGGTTATCGAAGATGAGCTTGACGGCCTCTTCGGCGAGGCGCAGGCTCTCCTTGGTGTTGTACGTCCAGCTGATGTACGCCTCGATCGCGTGGGTGAGCGCGTCCATGCCGGTGGTCGCGGTCGTGCGCGGCGGCAGGCCGACGGTCAGCTCCGGATCGAGAATGGCATACAGCGGCATGAGCTTGAGATCCATGAGCGCGTACTTGTGGTGCGTCTCGCTGTCGGTGATGACGGCGGCGATCGTCGTCTCACTGCCGGTGCCGGACGTCGTCGGAATGGCGACGATCGGCGGCACGGTCTTGCCGACACGCATGACACCGGCCATGTCGTTGCAGCTCTTTTTCGGGCAGGCAACGCGGGCAGCCGCACCCTTGGTCGCATCCATCGGGCTGCCGCCGCCGAGAGCGACGAAGCCGCTGCAGCCGGTCTCCACGTACTGTGCGCGGATCTTCTCGACCGTGGTCACGGAGGGGTTGGCCTCGACCTCGCTGAACACCTCGTAGGGCATACCGGCCTCCTCGAGCGCAGCAAACAGCTTCGGTCCGAGCGACTTGACCACGTGCGAACCGGTGACGACCATGACCTTTTCCACACCGCACTTTCCGAGCACGTCCGGTACCTGTTTGAGACAGCCGGCGCCGGAGAGCACGATCGGCTTGCGCCAATGCAGGCAGCGCATACCGATGTCAAACACCTGCTGGTAGGTGCGGTAATAAGCTTTTTTCAATCCATCCATACTGTGTTTCCTTCCCTCCGCCGCACCGGCGGATCTATCAATTTTCCATCCCTTTTATACTACTGATTTGCAGGAATTTGTCAAGCATTTTGTGCAAAAGATGACAATCCTTCCATTTGCCCGTGCATCAGAGCGTATCTGCAAGTCTGCGTCCCATGAGCACGCCCATGGCCGAGGCCATCATCAGGCCGCGCGTCCAGCCGGAGGAGTCGCCCAGGCAGTGCAGGCCGGGCACGTTCGTGTTGAGCGCGTCGTCCATGGCGATGCGGTTGCTGTAAAACTTCAGCTCAGGGGAGTACAGCAGCGTCTCATACGCGGCGAAGCCGGGCACGACCTCGTCCATGGCCTTGATGAAGTTGATGATGTTGAGCATGGCGCGGTACGGCATGGCGGACGTGATGTCGCCAGCGACGGCGTCCGGCAGCGTGGGACGGACGTTCGACTGCGCTAGCTCCTTCTGCCACGTGCGCTTGCCGTCGAGGATATCGCCGAAGCGCTGCACCATGATGTGCCCCGCGCCGAGCATATTCGTCAGCTCGCCGACCTTCTGCGCGTAGGCGATCGGCTGGTTGAACGGCACGGAGAAATTATGCGAGCAGAGGATCGCCACGTTCGTGTTGGGCGACTTGAGCTCCTTATACGCATGACCGTTGACGACGGCGAGATCGTTGTCGTAGTTTTCCTGCGAAACGAAGCCGCCGGGGTTCTGGCAGAACGTGCGCACCTTGTTCTTAAACGGTGCGGGATAGCCGATGAGCTTCGACTCATAGAGCACGCGGTTGACAGACTCCATGACCTCATTGCGCACCTCGACGCGCACGCCGATATCGACCGTGCCGGGCTTGTGCTCCACACCGTGCTCGAGGCAGACCTTTTCCAGCCAGTCCGCGCCGCGGCGGCCGGTGGCAATGACAGTGTGCCTGGCCTCGATGGTATAGTCCTGGTGCCCATCGTGTGCCACAACGCCGCAGCAGCGCCCGTCGCGCACGATGACATCCTCGCACGTGCAGCCAAAGAGCATCTCCACGCCGTGCTCGCGCAGGTAGTTTTCAATGCCGAGGTACACCTCGTGCGCCTTTTCCGTGCCGAGGTGACGGATCGGGCAGTCGACCAGACGCAGCCCCGCGCGGATGGCGCGTGTGCGGATCTGCTTGATCTCCTCCGTATTCTCCAGACCCTCGACGTGCTCGTCCGCGCCGAACTCCAGATAGATGCTGTCGGCGTAGTCGATGAGCTCCTGCGCCTTCTGCTCGCCGATGAGGGTGGGCAGGTCGCCGCCGACGTCGCTGCACAGTGAGAGCTTTCCGTCCGAAAACGCGCCCGCGCCGGAGAACCCGGTCGTAATGTGGCAGTACGGCTTGCAGTTCATGCACTTGCCGGTCTTGGCTTTCGGGCAGCGGCGGTTTTCAATGGCCTGCCCCTGCTCGATCATGACGATCTTTTTCGGAGTGCCGCGGCGCAGCAGCTCCAGCGCCGTGAAAATACCGGCAGGGCCGGCGCCGACGATAACGACATCTGCGTTCATGAAGGGTTCCTCCTTAATTTGATCCGGTCGGTGTTTGTGATCCGTTTTCCTTGATATCCACGCGCCGCAGGCGCAGCAAAGCACAGCAAAAACACCGCACTTCGTGCGGTGTTTTTGCTGTGTGTGGTTCTCAATCTGGAGCGGGCAACGAGATTCGAACTCGCTACCTCCACCTTGGCAAGGTGGCGCTCTGCCAAATGAGCTATGCCCGCATTTCGTGAATGCAAGCGTTATTGTACCACAAAAAGACGGCTTGTCAAGCGTTTTTTCTCTTTTTTCTGATTTTATCGTGTCAGAGCTTCTCGCCCTCGCGCCAGATGAACGACTGCGCCGCGCACGTCGGGCAGCTGTCAGCCGTCCACTGGTAGGTGCCGCGCATGCTCTCGTCGCTGCGCAGCCACAGCGTCTCCGACTGCATGGACAGGTCGAGATGATAGTAATTTCCGTTGACCTGCACCACGTTCCAGCAGCGGTCAATGCCCTGGAAGCGGCCGCTCACGACCTGACACGGAATGTTGAGCGCGTCGCACACCGCCTTGTATGCCATGGCCAGCGCGCAGCTGTCGCCCGAGCCGTTGACGAGCGCGTCATAGGCGGTGCGCACGGTCGTCGTGCGCTGCTCACAGGCACGCATGACGACGAAGGCCGCCTGCAGCGGTGTCTCCTTCTCCCCTGTCGTGAGCGAAGAGAGCAGCGTGCGCACACGGCCGTCAAGCTGTGTGCGGCGGTCATTGACCACGGACGCGCCAAGGTCATAGCGCAGCGTGACGCCGAAGATCTTCTGGCTGCTGCCGCCGCTGTAGACCGTGACGTCGATGACCGGGAAATCCACCACGAGCTGCGGCTGATTCAGGCACGCCGAGCGCACAAGCGCCGCGACGTCGCCCGTTTCGAGCGTGCTGGTGCTGATCTGGATGGCAAACTGCGTTTTCTGCCGGTCGAGCGCATCGACCACGCAGTCAAGGATGCTCTTTTGCGTCTGGGCACTGTAGATGGAGCGCACCTCGCTCTCCGGCCGGCTGTAGGCGATGGTGATGCTCGCCTCACAGTAGGCGACCACCTGCTCGGTCTCATAGGTGACGCTGTCGATGCAGTATGCGCCGATGGCCGTACCGGTGCGCAGCTCCTCGCAGGCGGCGGCCAGATCGTCGGCAATGATGCCGTCATAGTCGCCGAAAGCCAGCACGAACGAGCGCTCGTACTGTGCGGCCATCGCGTTGAGCGCGCGCATGAGGCCCGCATAGTTGCGGATCTGCGTGGTGTCGGCATCCGTCAGCAGATTCGACGGCTCCTCATACGGGCGCACCGACAGATACTCCTTGTCAAACACGGACGTGCATCCGCACAGCGACACCAGCAGTGCCGCCAGCAGGATGCCGGTGATGCAGCGTTTGCGCATACCCCGCTCCTTTCAATCGTCGCCGTAGATGTTTCCAAAGCCGCGGCCAAAGACGTCCTTGGCCTCGGACACGATGACAAATGCCTTTCCGTCCACCGAGCGCACGACCTCGCGCAGCTGCGCGATCTCCGGCCGCTTGACCACGCAGAGGATGACCTGCATCTCTCTGCCCGACCACGCGCCCTCGCCGTTGAGCAGCGTGACGCCGCGGCCCATCGTGCAGGTGATGGCGCTCTTGATCGCGCCGACGTTGCTGCTGATGATGTAGCACACCTCCGACACACCCGGCCCGTAGAGGACGAGGTTGACGACCTTCGAGCTGATGAACATCTCGATCATGGTGTACATGCAGCTGTCGTATTTCTTGAACAGAAACGCGAACGTCAGCACGACGAGCACGTTCATGCCGAACAGCAGCGTGCCGAAATTTATGTACGGGTAGCGCCGGCGCAGGATCTTGGCCAGAATGTCCGTGCCGCCGCCGGTCGTACCGGTGGTATAGATCAGGCCGTAGCCCGCGCCGTTGATGACGCCGCCGTAGACAGCGCCGAGCATCGGCTCATCCGTCGCGACAAGCTCGGTGATCGCAAGCAGGTCGATGAACACGGAGATCATCGCCATGACGCACAGCGCCAGAATGAGCCGGCGCGTGCCGAGCCGGTGCCGCCAGCCGAGACAGAAGATCGGGATATTGATGAGGATCGACAGCACGCCGACCGGGATGCGCGTCAGCAGATGGATGATCTGCGCGATGCCGGTCACGCCGCCGGAAACGATGCTGTTCGGGAAGGTGAAAAACTGAAATGCCGCGGCCACGAGCGCCGAACCGACGATCAGCTTCATATAATCAAAAGCGGAAAAACGATGCAGATCCATAGTTTCCTCCTCAGATCAGGCTCATTTGCTCCTCACCGCGGTCGTCCTCGCGCAGCAGCGCACCGGCTGCCGGCAGGCTCTTGGCGCGGTAGCGCGCATGGTTGTGGATAAGCGTATCGGGCACAAACTGTGCCTGCGTGACGACGGCCTTTTTCTTCAGTGCCATGACGGCGACGCCCTGCGTCGTGCGCGATGCCTTGAGCGCTATCGCCTCCGGCGGGAAGAGCAGCGCGCGCCCGTCGGACGCAAAGACCGCGACCTCGCTGCCCTCGTAGAGCGGCAGCACGGCGATGAGCGGACTCTTGTCCGAGTACGCGCCGGTCAGGCGGCGGCGGTTCGTCTTGGTCTCATAGGCCGCCACGGGGATGCGCGCGGCCTTGCCGTTTTCAAACACGAGCAGCAGCTCGCCGCGGTAGTCGCCGGGGTCGACCATGCACAGGACGTGCTCTTCCTCGTCCATGGACAGCACCGTCGGCAGATACACGCCGAGCACGGACGCCTTCGTGTCCGCGAAGTCGCAGAGCTTGGCCTTATATACCTGTTGACGGTCGGTGAAGATGAGAAGTTCCCCGCGGTTCGTCGCGCCGAAGCTCTGGCTGAGCTCGTCGCCGTCCTTATACTTCTGCTCGCCGCTCATGCGCAGCGACTGCGGCGTGATCTTCTTGAAATAGCCCTCGCGCGAGAGGAACAGCTGCACCGGATAGTCCGGCACGAGGTCCTCCGTCGGCAGCATCGTGACGCTCTCCGCGGCGACGATGCCCGTGCGCCGCGGCGACGGGTACTTGCGGATGATCTCCTTGAGCTCGCGGATGATGATGCTGCGGATGCGGCGCTTGCTCTCAAGCGTCGCCTCGAGGTCGGCAATGTCTTTTTCCAGCGCATCGGTCTCGGCTGTGCGCTTGAGGATGTACTCGCGGTTGATGTTGCGCAGCTTGATTTCGGCGACAAAGTTTGCCTGCACCTCATCGAGACCGAAGCCTGCCATGAGGTTGGGCACGACGTCAGCCTCCCGCTCGGTGTTGCGGATGATGGCGATGGCGCGGTCGATGTCGAGCAGGATCTTGCCGAGGCCCTGCAGCAGGTGGAGCTTGGCGCGCTTTTTCTGCAGGTCAAAGAACACGCGCCGCCGGATGCACTCCATGCGCCACGATGTCCACTCGTCGAGGATCTCGCCGACGCCCATCACGCGCGGATTCCCGGCGATGAGGATGTTGAAGTTGCAGGCAAAGCTGTCGCACAGCGGCGTGAGCCGGAAGAGCTTCTGCATGACCTGCTCGGGATCTGCGCCGCGCTTGAGGTCGATGGCGAGCTTCAGACCGCTGAGGTCGGTCTCGTCGCGCATATCGGCCACCTCGCGCAGCTTGCCCGCCTTGACGAGCTCGGCCACCTTGTCGATGACAGCCTCCACGGTCGTGGAATACGGGATCTCGTAGATCTCGATGATGTTCTCCTTCGGCAGGTGCCGCCAGCGGGCGCGCACCTTGAAGCTGCCGCGTCCGGTGCGGTAGATCTGCGCCATCTCGCTGCGGTCATAGAGGATTTCGCCGCCGGTCGGAAAATCCGGCGCGGGCAGTGTCGAGAGCAGGTCGTGGTTCGGATCCTCGAGATAGGCGATCGTCGTGCGGCAGACCTCCTCAAGGTTGAAGCCGCAGATCTGGCTCGCCATACCGACGGCGATGCCGAGGTTTGCCGACACGAGCACGTTCGGGAAGCGCGTCGGCAGCAGCGCCGGCTCTTTCATCGAACCGTCGTAGTTATCGACAAAGTCAACGGTGTCGCTGTCGATGTCGCCGAAGAGCTCGGCGCAGATGGGCGCGAGCTTCGCCTCCGTGTAACGCGAGGCGGCATAGGACATGTCGCGCGAAAACACCTTGCCGAAGTTGCCCTTGGAGTCCACAAACGGCGTCAGCAGCGCGCCGTAGCCCTTGGACAGGCGCACCATGGTCTCATAGATCGCGGCGTCGCCGTGCGGGTTGAGGCGCATGGTCTGACCGACGATGTTGGCCGACTTCGTGCGTCCGCCCGAGAGCAGGTTCATCTTATACATCGTGTACAGCAGCTTGCGGTGGCTGGGTTTGAAGCCGTCGATCTCCGGGATCGCGCGCGAGACGATGACGCTCATCGCATACGGCATATAGTTTTGCTCCAGCGTCTCGGTGATGGGCTGGGAGATGACCTCCGCCTTGAGCCCGACGACGTTGGGATCGACTGTTTTCTTGATTTCCGGTGCTTTTTTTCTCGGCATAACGTTACCGTTCCTTTACGCAGGTTTTTCTCAGGAAATATCGGCCAGATCGAGAAACTGGCTGCCGCACTCGGCGATGTGCGCCTTGCGCCCGGCCAGATTGTCGCCGAGCAGCAGATCGAACATCTGCGCCGTGCGCTCGACATCCTCCGGCATGACGCGGATGAGCTTGCGCGTGTCGGGGTTCATGGTCGTGAGCCACATCATCTCGGGATCGTTCTCGCCGAGACCTTTCGAGCGGTTGATATCCGCCTTCGCGCCGCCGAGACCGTCGACGATGGCCGCCTTCTCGCGGTCGGAATAGGCGAAGTAGGTCTTGCCCTTGCTCACGATCTCATACAGGGGCGACTCGGCGATGTACACATAGCCCTCGCGGATCAGCGTCGGCGCGAGGCGGTAGAGCATGGTGAGGATGAGCGTGCGGATCTGGAAGCCGTCCACGTCGGCATCGGTGCAGATGATGACCTTGTTCCAGCGCAGGTTCTCGAGGCTGAACGCCGAGAGATCCTTGGCCTGCTTGCTCTGCACCTCCACGCCGCAGCCGAGCACGCGCATGAGGTCGGTGATGACATCGCTCTTAAAAATGCGCGCATAATCGGCCTTGAGACAGTTGAGGATCTTGCCGCGCACGGGCATGATGCCCTGAAACTCCGCATCGCGCGAGAGTTTGCACGCGCCGAGTGCGGAGTCGCCCTCCACGATGTAGATCTCGCGGCGCGAGACGTCCTTCGAGCGGCAGTCGACGAATTTCTGCACGCGGTTGGCGAGGTCGACGTTGCCGGTGAGCTTTTTCTTGATGTTCAGGCGCGCTTTTTCCGCCGTCTCGCGGCTGCGCTTATTGATGAGCACCTGCTCCATGACGCGGTCGGCGTCGGTCTTGTGCTCGATGAAATAGATCTCCAGCTGCTCGCGGAAAAACTCCGTCATGGCCTCCTGGATAAATTTATTCGTAATGGCCTTCTTCGTCTGGTTTTCGTAGGAGGTGATGGTCGAAAAGCAGTTCGTGACCAGGATCAGGCAGTCCTGCACATCCTGAAAGTTGATCTTGCTCTCGCTCTTTTGATACTTGCCCTGCTGCTTGATGTAGGCGTCGATGGCGGAGGTGAAGGCGCTCTTGGCCGCCTTTTCCGGCGCGCCGCCGTACTCCAGCCAGGACGAGTTGTGGTAGTATTCGATGTCGTTGACGCGGTTGGAAAAGCAAAACGCCGCCGAGATCTTCACCTTGTATTCGGGCTTATCCGCGCGGTCGCGTCCGCGGCGCTCGGTCTCCATGTAGGCCGGCGCGGTCAGCGCGTCCTCGCCCGCGAGCTCCTTGACATAGTCGAGGATGCCGTCGGCGTAGCAGTAGTCCGTCGTCTCGAACGTGCTGCCGCGCTGCACGCGCAGACGAAACGTCACGCCCTTGTTCACGACGGCCTGCCGGTGCAGCACGTCCTGGAAATAGCTCTCGGGCACATCGATGTCCGTGAACACCTCCAGATCCGGCCGCCAGCGGATGGTCGTGCCGGTCTTTTTGCGGTCGGCCGGGGCGCTCTCCAGACCGCCGACGACCTCGCCCTGCCGAAAATGCAGGCTGTATTTTTTCCCGTCGCGCCAGATGGTCACGTCCATATATTCCGAGGCGTACTGCGTGGCGCACGCACCCAGACCGTTGAGGCCGAGCGAGTATTCGTAGTTTTCGCCCTCGTTGTTTTTGTACTTGCCGCCGGCGTACATCTCGCAGAAGATCAGCTCCCAGTTGTAGCGCTGCTCCTTCTCGTTCCAGTCCACCGGACAGCCGCGCCCGAGATCTTCCACCTCAATGGACTTGTCTTCGTAGCGCGTAACGGTTATAATATTGCCGAATCCCTCGCGCGCCTCGTCGATCGCGTTCGAGAGAATTTCAAACACCGCGTGCTCGCAGCCCTCCAGCCCGTCAGAGCCGAAGATGACGCTCGGACGCTTGCGCACACGCTCCGCGCCCTTGAGCATTGAGATGCTATCGTTGCCATAGGTTGTCGTTGAGGCCTTTGCCATGTCGTTGGATCCCTCTCATATCACAAGATGTGGTAGCATTGATTTCATACCTTAACCAATGTAGTATACCGTATCAAGGCCGGAAATGCAAGGAATTCCAAAAAATAGACGGGGAACGCAGTTTGCGCTCCCCGCCGCCCCGGAGTCTCCGGGATCGAGCCCGCCGCTCCGGCACTTGACGCGCTCCGTACCGAACGCTCCTCCGGAGAGCCGGAGCTGCACGTCCCCGCGCACACAGCGGCCTGCAGGCTGTCTGCAGGGGTGCGGAGGCTGCACCGCGGTCTGTGTACCGGGTCTGCCTTCGCGGGTCTGCGTTGCTGCGTCGCGCGGCGGATCTCACGTCCGGTCTCAGTATGTGCCCGCAGGCGAGGCGCTATGCACGCGGAATTTCGCTGCGCCGTGACTAAAACCGCCGCTGCCGGCATAGAATACACAGAAAAGCGAACGGAGGCTTTTCCATGTCCGGACTGAGAAAGCAGCAGCGGGCGCACCGTGCGGAGGTGCAGCGCGTGCGCACCGAGATGCTCGGCGTGCGCCGCGCGCTCGAGCAGGCCTACAACGAGTTTGACAACGTCACCGATCCCCTGCTGATGGAGGCGTGCATCTACGAGATCAATGCGCTGCGCGCAAAGTATAACTGCGCCGTGCATGATCTGAAAAATCTGACACAATAGGATGGTTTCTTATGTCGCAAACACTTACGGACATTCTGGTCGTGATCGCGGCCGTGTTTCTCGTCTGGCTGGTCATCCGGCTGTTCCGAAAGCCGATCCGCTGGATCCTGAAGCTGCTGCTCAACACGGCCATCGGCTTCGCGGCGCTGTTTCTGCTCAACTTTTTCGGCAGCGCCATCGGCATCACGCTCGGCCTCAACTGGATCAACGCGCTGGTCATCGGCGTGGCCGGGTTTCCGGGGCTGGTGCTGCTGCTGCTCTTAAAATACCTCTTTTAGCCTACATAGGGGCGCTGCGATCCGAAGATCGCAGCGCCCCCAGTTTTTCAAAAACCTCGTAGAGTTTCGCCGCCGCGGCGGCGAAAAGAAGTCCGATCATTTTCTTCGGCGACATGTGCGGCGAAGAAAATACCGCTCAGGCTGCAAGTGTGGAATTTGTGCGCCGTCGGCGCGCAAATTATGCGCGCAGCAGACTGCAACCCCTTTGTCAAAAAGTATTACTTTTTGACAGGATCGCAGCGCCCCATTTTCATTCAGGATGCGTATAGATAGAGCCATGGGTTCGGCAAAAGCATCAGCAGCGCAAGACTGCCGCCAGCGAGCAGGAACATATTGCGGCACTGCTTGCTCTCGCTCATCTTTTCCCCGTTGATCAGTGACTGGATGCAAAAGACCAGTCCGTACACAAAAGCAAACGCGCAGAGAACGGTCGGCAGAACCGACAGGCACAAAACCGTAGCGATCATGTCAGATTCCCTCCCTTTCCTTTCGATCACTGTAATATAAGGATACCATATAACTCCCAAATTTTGAATGCAGCTTTTCATTTTCTCCCAGTTGCACATTGGAGTAGGGATTTTTTGTTCAAACATGCCAAAACATCCCGCATCCTCGGATCAGGGACGCCGGTCTCTGCACTGCGAAAAGCCGCCGGGTGAAGCAATGCTTCACCCAGCGGCTTGCATACGGTATACAGGCGCGGATCACGCGCCAGTCAGCGCTCAGTCATTGACTGTGACCACGTTGTCCGCGACAGCAGCGGAAGCCTCGCCCTGCGGCTGCACGGACTCTATACGGGTGCTGGTACCGCCGATGTACGGATTCATCTCACGCGCCTTGAGCGTTGCGTAGATACCGGCACATGCCACCATCATTGCGATGAGGACGCCCCACAAAACTGCGATCTTGGTCTTAGCCATGACAGATTCCTCCTTAAGAAATCAAATGTAATTCAAGTTTTCTATGTTGTTGTGCGCGTTCCGCTTTCCACACTTCCCACACGGACGGCAACAGCCGCTGTGGGGAAACGGAACGAAGCCTGTCGAACATCGTTATTTTCTTGTCAACTGTATTGTAGCGCTTTTTCCCCCGTTTGAAAAGCCCTATTTTCCTTTTCTACTTTTTTAACAAATTCGTTCGTTTTTTAACGTTACGAATTTGACAAGTTGTACAGACGTAAGAAAACCGGACAGAAGTCAAGCCTCTGTCCGGGTGATTTTTGTGGTTTTCAGTCCTGTGTCAGCGCTTGAACGATACGTTCAAACGCCATGCTGTGCGACGCCTTGACGAGCACGCAGTCGCCCGGCTGCACCAGCTCCGGCAGCGCCGCGAGCAGCTCGTCGAGCGCGGCAAACGACGCCGTCTGCACGTTCGGGTCCGCCTCGGCAGCACCGGCGGCGATCTCGTGCGCCAGCGCTCCGCACGTGATGACGAGCGACACGCCCGCCTTGGCCGCGTAGACGCCGGTCTCGCGGTGCAGCGCCGCGGCATCGGGCCCGAGCTCGCCCATGTTGCCGAGGATGGCCACCCGACGGCCGGCCGGGAGCGTCGCCATGGAGCGCAGCGCGGCGGCCGTGGAGTCGGGGTTGGCGTTGTAGCAGTCGTCAATGACCGTATAGCGCGCCGTGCGCACCACGTTTGCACGGCTGCCGACCGGCTGATAGGCCGCAATGCCGCGGATGATCTCGTCATCCGTCAGACCGTATTCGATGCCGACGGCCGCACCCTCGAGCGCCGCGTAGACCATGTGCTGCCCGTAGGCGCGGATGCGCACCGGGATGCGCCGCGCGCCCGCAACGATCGTGCAGGTGCTGCCGTCGTCCCCGAGGTCGCGCACATCGACCGCGCGCACGTCGCACCCTTCCGAGAGGCCGAACGTCACCTTGCGCTGGCGGCAGGTCATGGCGCGCAGGAGATCGTCGTCCCCGTTGCAGAAGGCCACGGCATCGTCCGGCATGGTGTCGAGCACGGAGGTCTTTTCCTGCAGGACGCCGCGGCGGTCGCGCAGAAACTCCAGATGCGCGTGCCCGATGATCGTAAAGAGCATGGCCGTCGGCTGCACCATGGCGGCCAGCGGCGCCATGTCGCCGAAGTGCGACACGCCCATCTCCACGACCGCGGCCTCGTGCTCCGGCTCGAGCCGGAAGAGCGTGAGCGGCACGCCGAGCTGATTGTTGAAGTTTTTCTCTGTCTTGAGCGTGTTCCAGCGCTGCGAGAGCACGGAGGCGACCATTTCCTTGGCCGTCGTCTTGCCGACGCTGCCGGTCACGCCGAGCACGGGGATGGCAAAGCGGGCGCGGTAGGCGCGCGCAAGCGTCTCGAGCGCGGCAGCCGTATCCGGCACGCAGATGACCGGGCGGGTCTCCCCCGCCGGAACGCGCTGCGCGAGGCAGCAGGACGCGCCGAGGTCGAACGCCTTGCCGATATAGTCGTGCCCGTCGACCCGCTCGCCGGGGATGGCGGCAAAGAGCGCGCCGGGCGTAACGGCGCGGCTGTCAATGACCGCACCGGTCACGGGCGCAGCTCCGTCACCCGAAAGCGCACCGCCGGTGATGGCGGCAATATCCGATACGCAATAGCCCGTCATCGGCTCACTTATGCAGCGCGGCGGCGATGATCTGCTCGCACAGCTCGCTGTAGCTGATACCGACGGCGGCGGCCTCCTGCGGCACGAGGCTGGTGGGCGTCATGCCGGGCAGGGTGTTGATTTCGAGGAACCACAGCTCGCCCGCGTCGTCGAGGATGAAGTCGGCGCGCGAATAGGCCGACAGGTTCAGGGCGCGGAACACCGTCAGCGCGGCATCGGCCAGACGCTGCTCGGTCTCGGCCGGGATCTCCGCCGGGGTGATCTCCTTGGCAGCACCGGGCTGGTACTTGTTGCGGTAGTCATAGAAGCCGACTGCCGGAATGATCTCGATGCTCGGCAGCGCCTTGTCACCGAGGATGCCGATCTGCACCTCGCGGCCGCGGACATACTGCTCAATGAGGATGCGGCTGCCCTCACGGGCGGCAGCCTCGAGCGCGGTGCGCAGTTCGGCCGCGTCGTTTGCGATCGACACGCCGATGCTCGAGCCGGAGTCATCCGGCTTGACGACGCAGGGCAGCTTCGCCTGCGCGATGACGGCATCGATATCCATGCCGTCGCTCTCGACGAGCATCCACGCCGGTGTCTTGACACCGAGCGGCGCAACAACGCGCTTGGTCAGGTCCTTATCCATGGCGATGGCGCTGCCGAGGTAACCGCTGCCGGTGTAGGGGATGCCGAGCAGGTCGAGCGTCGCCTGCACGCGGCCGTCCTCACCGGTGCGGCCGTGCAGCGCGAGAAACACAATGTCCGCCATGGCGCACACCTCGAGCACGTGCGCGCCGAAGAGGCTCGGGCTCCGGAGCTTGCGCTGCGCGCGCACGGCCTCCAGATCCGGCGCGCTCTCGTCGATGTGCGTGCCGCCGAGCGCCGGCGGATCGTCAAACACACGGGCGATATCACCCGTATAGTCCTCAAGACCGAAGAACATATCCAGCAGCACGACCTGATGGCCGTTTTCCTTCAGCGCACCGGCAATTTTCGTGCCGCTCGAGATCGAGACGTTGCGCTCAGGGCTCAGACCGCCGCAAAGAACTGCAATTTTCATTGGGATTCCCCCTTCGTTTTCTCATAAGACCGCCTTCAGACGGTATTGTATGATTATATCACACTATGTTCTTGCATTCAAATATAGAATTCCCGAAAAAAAGGGCGTGAAAGTTGCCGCATTGTGTGCTATACTCCTAATGTTACAGGAAAGGACGGAAAAGAGCCATGCATTATGTCGTGATGGATCTGGAATGGAATCAGGCGATGAGTTCCAAATCCTCCGTATTCAACAAGCTGCCCATTCACCTGCGCGGCGAGATCATCGAGATCGGCGCGGTGAAGCTCAACGAAGACATGACCCCCGGCGAAGAATTCAAGATCGACGTCAAGCCCGTTTATTTTAAGCGCATGCACTACAAGGTCAAAAAGCTCACCGGCTTCGACCGCGAGCGGCTGGCCGCCGGTGTGAGCTTTCCGGAAGCGCTGGCGCAGTTTCGCGCCTGGTGCGGTGACGATGTGACGTTTCTCACCTGGGGCTGTGACGATCAGGGCATCCTCGAGCAGAACATCATCATCCACGATCTCGACTGGGACTGGATCGCGGGCTGGGTCAACCTCCAGCTCATCTACAACCTCCAGACCGACGGCGACCGCAACCAGAAATCGCTTGCGACCGCGATGGAGCACTTTACCATCGAGCAGACGCGCATTGCGCACGACGCGCTCGGCGATGCGTACAACACCGCCCTCGTGTGCACGCACCTGAACATGGAGAAGGGACTTGCCGACTACCATGACGCCGCGCAGAAGCTCACGACCCATCTGCCGAAGGAGCACCACGGCGAAAGCAGCGGCCCGGACCCCATCGAGCATGTTGCCTCGGAGTCCTATGCCACAAAGTCCGAGCTCTTCGGCGACACGGCCTTTGTCACCCCCTGCTGCCCGCTGTGCAGCGGCGAGGTGCGCTACAGCAAGTGGGTCAATCAGGGCGACCAGCGCTACATGGCGCTCGGCGAGTGTCCGACCGACGGCAAGCTGCTCGTGCGGCTCAAGTTCCGCAAGGCGGACGACTGCACGTGGAGCGCCACGCGCCTGACCTATCAGGCGACGGACAGCATGGAGAGCTACTACAAGGCCAAGGCTGCGCAGCCGCGCAAGCGCGGCCGCGGAAAATCCCGCCGCCGCCCGGCCAAGACCGCGCAGTCCGCGCCGCAATGATCCGCGGATCAAAAACCGCAGCCCCGATACACGTTGTATCGGGGCTGCGGTTTTTTCTGTCTGCCGTTATGCGTGCTGCATCTGCGCCGCGAAATAGGCGCGGGTGGTGTCGGCATCGTGCAGGATGCGCGCCTTGAGCTCGTCCACGGATTGGAACTTCTGCTCCGGGCGCAAAAACTTATAAAACTCCAGCCGCACCTGACGGTTGTAGAGATTGCCCTCATAGTCGAGGATAAAGCTCTCCACGCTCACGCGCTGTCCGCCGCTGACCGTCGGCCGCACGCCGACATTCGTGACGGCGCAATGTTCGCTGCCGTCGTCGAGATACACCTTCGCAGCGTACACGCCGTGGCGCGGCACGAGCACCCCGTCCGGAAACTGCATATTGATCGTGGGCGTGCCCATCTTCGTGCCGAGACGGTAGCCATAGTGCACGGTGTCCGAGAGCGTATGCGGGTGGCCGAGAAACGCATTGGCGCGCTCGACCTCGCCGTTTTCAAGCAGCTCGCGGATGTAGGTCGAGCTCACGATGCGGCCGTCGAGCGTCACGGCGGGAATGACATCGCAGCCGAGCCCACGCTCGGCGCAGTAGGCAGCGAGCTTTTCCGCCGTGCCCTCACCCTTCCAGCCGAAGCAGAAATCGTGCCCGACGACGAAGCCCGCCGCGTCCATTTCATCGACCAGCGTCTGGATGAATGTCTGCCATGGCATCTGCATGACCGTGCGGTCAAAGTGGATGAAGACCACGCTCTCGATACCGAACAGGCGCTGGATCAGCTCCTCGCGGGCGTGCGCGCTGTTGATGAGCGGGACTTCCTTGCCGAACACGAGCGTGTCCGGGTGCACGTCAAAGCTCATCACCGTGGGGATGGCGCCCATCTCCTCGGCACGCGTGACCGTACGGCGCATGAGCGCGGCGTGACCGATGTGGATGCCGTCAAAAAAGCCCAGAGCAATGACACGTTTCTGGTTTTCCATACGTTACGAAACCTCGAAAAAACTTTTGATCGTGACGGCTGTGCCGTCCGTGACCTGCGCCAGCAGGAGAAACTCCCCCGACGCAGCATAGATGCGATAGACACCGTCCGGCGCACAGAGCCGAAACGGGTTGCCGCAGCGGGCAAGCCGCTCCGAGCGCGCATCGACGGTGCACTGCGCAGCATCCGGCCAGAGGCTGTCCACCGGCAGGAGCAGACGCTGCGCCGCCTCGCGCGGCAGGGCGCAGAGCGCGTCCATCGTGTGCGCGTCGCTCACGCGGTACGCGCCGACCTCCGTCCGGCGCAGGGCGCTCATCACGCCGCCGCAGCCGAGCGCCGCGCCGATATCGTGGCAGAGCGTGCGGATATACGTCCCCTTCGAGCAGCGGACGCGCAGAGCATAGTCCCCGTCTGCCTCGCCAAGCACGGTGAGCTCCTCGATCGTGATCGGACGCGCCTTGCGCGCGACCTCGCCGCCGCGGCGGGCGATCTCATAGAGCTTTTTGCCGTCAACCTTGAGCGCCGAATACATCGGCGGCACCTGCAGGATGTCCCCGCGAAACTGCGGCAGCACCGCCTCGAGCTCCGTGCGGCTGACCGCACACTCCGAGCGGCTGAGCACCGTGCCGGTCGTATCCTGCGTGTCGGTCGTCAAACCAAGGCGTAGGTACGCCTCATAGCACTTGGTGTGGTTTTCGGAAAAGGACACCGCGCGCGTCGCGCGTCCGGCGAATACGACCAGAAGACCGGTCGCCATCGGGTCGAGCGTGCCGGAATGTCCCATGCGCCGCTCGCCGAGCACGCCGCGCAGCTTTGCCACGACGTCATGACTCGTCCAGCCGGCGGGTTTATCGACCAACAGGATCCCGTTCATGCCGGCCACACCTGATCAATGGCCGCAAGGATCTTTTCCACAGCCGTTTCCGGGTCGCATGTGAGCGTGCAGCCGGAGGCCATCTTGTGACCGCCGCCGCCGTAGACCGCGCAGATGGCGCAGGAATCCACCTCCGGCGGCGTGCGCACGGAGATCTTGCTGCGGCCGTCGGTCAGCTCGCGGATCGTGACACTCACGACCACACCGTCCGCCCGGCCGGGCAGACCGGCGATATCGTCACAGTCATCCTCCGTCGCCTGCAGAGCATCGATGAGCGCGCGCGTGACGACTGCGATGGCGATCTGACCGCCGCGGAAAAAGCGCATGTCGGAATAGATATGCCCGACGAGCGCCATGCGCGCGCGGGAGATCTTGCGGAAAAACTCCATGCTCACCCTGCGGTTGTCGGCGCCGAGCTCCAGCAGGCGCGCCGCCGCGCGCAGAGTGGCTGCGTTCGTGTTCGCGTACTGGAAGCAGCCCGTGTCCGTCGTGACGGCGATGTACAGGAGGTTTGCCTCCTGCTCGGTCACGCTGCCGGTCAGCAGCTCGATGAGCTCGAGCACTGCCTCGCCGCAGGCGGATTTCTCCGCGTGCAGCAGCGTGTCGCCGGCGTAGTGCAGGTTCGACGGGTGGTGGTCGACGCACAGATCGACCGCGCCGGAAAATCCCTGCGGGAACAGATCCGGCGTCGCGATATCGACCGCGACCACGCACGCGGGCACAAAGTCCGCAGGCGCAAAAAACTGCGCCACATACGGCAGATAGCGCGCAGTTGTCTCCGGGTTGGGGAACATATACGCCGTCTTGCCCATGCGGCGCAGCGCGCTGCAAAGCGCCGCACCGCTCCCGAGCGTGTCACCGTCCGGGCGCAGGTGCGACAGGATCAGAATCGCGTCGCGGTCGCACAGGGCCGCTGCAAACTCCCGATCATTCATACTTCAAGCCTCACTTCCGGTGTCGGAATCGTGCAGCCGCTCGATCAGGGCGCTGATATGCGCGCCCTCCTCGATCGAATGGTCGATCTCAAACACCAGTTCCGGGGTATAGCGCAGGTCCAGCACGGTGCCGAGCTCACGGCGCAGCCAGCCGGAGGCCGAACGCAGCCCCTTTTTGAATTCCTTCTCATCGTGCATACCGAGCACGGAGAGCCAGATCTTCGAATAGCGCAGGTCACCCGTCGTCTCGACGCGGGTGACGCTGATCATGCCCTGCTGCACGCGGGGGTCTTTGACCTGCGTGAGCAGATTTGCCAGCACGCGCTGGATATCATCATTCGTTCTTGCCAGTTTATTGGAAGCCATAGATAACTCCTTTTTTACTGCTTGATCTCCTGCATGACGAACACTTCGATCACATCGCCGACCTTGATGTCGTTGTACTTATCGACCTGCAGGCCGCACTCGTAACCGGCGGCAACTTCCTTGACATCGTCCTTGAAACGGCGCAGGGATGCAAGGTCGCCCTCGAAGACGACGATGTTGTCGCGCACGACGCGCACCTTGCTGTTGCGCACGATCTTGCCGTCGGTGACGTAGCCGCCGCAGACGGTGCCGACCTTGGAGACCTTGAATGTCTGGCGGATCTCGACGTGGCCGATGATCTGCTCCTGGAACTTCGGCGCGAGCATGCCCTTCATGGCCGCCTCGATCTCGTTGATGCAGTCATAGATGACGCGGTACATACGGATCTCGACATTGCTGCGTGCGGCGTTGTCGCGCGCGGCGGCATCCGGCCGGACGTTGAAGCCGACGATGATCGCATTGGATGTCGCAGCGAGCATAACGTCGGACTCGCTGATCGCACCGACGCCGGAGTGGATGACCTGCACACGCACCTCCTCATTCGAGAGCTTCTCGAGCGAGGACTTGACCGCCTCGGCGCTGCCCTGCACATCCGCCTTGACGATGATGTTGAAGTCCTTCATCTCGCCCTGCTGGATGCGGGAGAACAGGTCGTCAAGCGAGACCTTCTTGCTGCCGGCGTTGGCAGCGTCCTTCTTCTGCTGCTTGCGCTGCTCGACCAGCTCGCGCGCCATGCGCTCGTCGGCGACGGCGTTGAACGTGTCGCCCGCGCTCGGCACCTCGGACATACCGGCGATCTCGACCGGGATGGACGGACCCGCCTCCGTCACGCGCTGACCCTTGTCGTTGGTCATCGTGCGCACGCGGCCGACTGCCGTACCGGCGATGATGATGTCGCCCTGCTTGAGCGTACCGTTCTGGACGAGGACGGTCATGATCGGGCCGCGGCCCTTATCCATGCGCGCCTCAATGACCGTGCCGCGGGCGGCGCGGTTCGGATTTGCCTTGAGCTCCTGGATCTCAGCGAGCAGGACGAGGTTTTCGAGCAGGTTGTCGACGCCCTCGCCGGTCTTGGCCGAGATCGGGCAGACGATCGTCTCGCCGCCCCACTCCTCGGGCACGAGACCGTACTCGGTGAGCTGCTGCTTGATGCGGTCGGGGTTGGCGCCGTGCACGTCCATCTTGTTGATGGCCACGACCAGCGGGATGCCGGCGGCCTTGGCGTGGTTGATGGACTCGATCGTCTGCGGCATGATGCCGTCATCGGCCGCGACGACGAGGATGGCGATGTCCGTGACCATCGCGCCGCGGGCACGCATGGACGTGAACGCCTCATGACCCGGGGTATCAAGGAAGGTGACGGGCTTGCCGTTGACCATGACGCGGTAAGCGCCGATGTGCTGCGTGATGCCGCCGGCCTCACCGGCTGCGACGTTTGCGCGGCGGATGCGGTCGAGCAGGCTGGTCTTGCCGTGGTCGACATGACCCATGACCACCACGACCGGCGCGCGCGGGACGAGTTCGTCCTCGCTGTCCTCGCGGTCGTCGATCAGACGCTCCTCCACCGTCACAATGACCTCGTGCTCGACCTTGCAGCCGAGCTCCATGGCCACGAGTGCGGCGGTATCGTAATCAATGGTGTCGGACAGCGACGCCATGACGCCCATCTTCACGAGACGGCGCACGACCTCGGCACCGGTCTTTTTCATGCGCGAGGCGAGCTCGCCCACGGAGATCGTGTCCGGAATCTGCACCTTGAGCTGCTGCTTTTTGGCGATCTCAAGCTGCAGCTTCTGCATCTTGTCGCGCTCCTCCTGACGGCGCTTGGCGCCGGCGGCGGGGTTTTGCGGGCGCTGACGGTTGCGGTTCTGGATCTTCTGCTTGCCGCCGCGCTTGTTCTGCGCGCGCTCGGGCACAAGATCGTCCAGTCGCTGGTCGTACTTGGACAGGTTCGTCGTCGCGCCGCGGGTATCGACGACGCGGCGCTCCGCCACCTGACGCGGCTGGTGCGGCTTGTCGTCCTTCTTCGGCTTGGGCTGCTGCTGCGGCTGCGCGGCCTGCTGCGTCTGGGCGGCCGGCTGCTGCGCGGCGCCGCTCTTCGGCGCCTCGGCGGGCGCTGCCTGCGGCTTGGCCTTGGGCTGGTCGGGCACTTTGTAGAGCTCTTCCAGGCTGGCCGCCTGATGGTGCTGGGTGAGATACTCAAAGATGTCGTTGAGCTCTGCGTCCTCGAGCACCTGCATATGATTTTTCGGAGTGGTGGCGTAATCCGTCAGGATCTGCGTGATCTCCTTCGAGGTCATGTTGAAATCCTTTGCCACCTCATGCACTCTGTATTTAATCAATCCGCTCATACTTGTTTCCTCCTCTTACCGTGGCGCCCGCCGCTTGACTGCGCCGTGCCCTTGTCTGATATCGTCTTTGCGGCAAGCGCTGCCGCCATGTTGCTGTACTGCTCCGGATCTGCCTGTGCCAGCGCGGACACAAAGGCCTTCGCAAGCCCCGGATCGGTGACGGCCGCGATGGCGCAGCCGGTCTTGCCGAGCCGCTCGGAGAGCGCCTGCTTTGTATACGGCAGACGCAGCAGCGGCGCCTGCGCAGTGTAAGCAAAGCCCTCGGCGCGCTTGCGCGCATTGTCCGACGCGTCCTGTGCCAGCAGCAGCAGGCATGCCTGCCCGGCGCGCGCCGCCGCTCCGGCGTCATACTCGCCGAGCGCGATGCGCCCGGCCTTGCGCATGAGACCGAGATAGTTGGCTGCTTTATCCGTGTCGGAGCACCTCCAGTTCCGCTGTGAGCTGCTCATAGATCTCCGCCGGGATCGGCGCATCGAACGCGCGCTCGAGCGCACGGCTCTTGCGCGCCTTTTTCAGGCACTCGGGATCCGGGCACAGATACGCGCCGCGCCCCGCTGCCTTGCCGCGCGCATCGAGCGAGATGCCCCCCTCCGGCGCGCGCACCACCCGGATGAGCTCCGGCTTGGGTTTCTTTTCGCGGCAGCCGACGCACTGCCGCTGTGGAATGGACTTGGGCATGGGTGACTGCCTCCTTTCGCATTATGCCTCGCTCTCGGGCTTGATGTCGATCTTATAGCCGGTGAGCTTGGCGGCCAGACGGGCATTCTGCCCCTCCTTGCCGATGGCGAGCGAGAGCTGGTTATCCGGCACAATGACGCGGCAGCTCTTGCCCTCGTCGAGCAGGGTCACCTCCAGCACCTCGGACGGTGCGAGCGCGGCCGCGATGAATTCCTCCGGCACCTCGCTGTACTTGACGATATCGATCTTCTCGCCGCCGAGCTCGTTGACGACGCTCGCAACACGGCCGCCCTTCGGGCCGACGCACGCGCCGATCGGATCGATGACGGGATCCTCCGCCCAGACAGCCATCTTCGTGCGGCTGCCGGCCTCGCGGGCGATGGACTTGATCTCAACCGTGCCGTCAAAGATCTCCGGCACCTCAAGCTCGAACAGGCGCTTGACCAGACCCGGATGCGTGCGGCTGATGAGCACCTGCGGTCCGCGCGTGCTGTTGCGCACCTCGACCACGTAGACCTTGATGCGGTCGCCCTCGTGCAGCTCCTCGCCGCGGATGCACTCCGCCGGGGCGAGCATGGCCTCGGTATAGTCGGAGTTGGAGCTGATCTTCAAAAACGCGCAGCCGGTGCGCGGATCGATCTTGTTGACGACGCCGGTGAGGATCTCATGCTCTTTGGAGTTGAACTCCTCATAGATCATGCCGCGCTCCGCCTCGCGGATACCCTGAATGATGACCTGCTTTGCAGCCTGCGCCGCGATGCGGCCGAACTGCTTGGTCTCGACCGGAACGCTGACGATGTCGCCGACCTTGGCGCGCTTGCTGATGCGGTGCGCCGCCTCCTCGCTGATCTCAACATAGGGGTCGATGACGCGCTCGACGACCGTTTTCTTGACGACCATCTCGATCTTCTTTTTCGCCTCGTCGAGAATGACCTCCACATTGTCCTCACAGTCGGGCGTGTCCTTGCGGAACGCCGTCAGCATGGCCTGACGGATCTTCTCGTACATATATTCGCGCGGGATGCCCTTTTCCTTTTCAATATCTGCAACTGCATCAAAAAATTCTGCGTTCATGGTCGAATTCCCTTTCCTTATATGGTCAGGTGCAGGCGCACCTGTGCGATGGCTGATTTCTGAAAGACACGGCTGTTTCTGCCGTCCGAGACGGTCACGTCGCCGTTGTCATACTGCTCGAGCGTGCCGATGTGCACCTTGCTGCCGTCCACCGGCTGATAGAGCCGCACCTCGACCTGCGCTCCGAGAAAGCGTGCAAAATCGCTCGGCCGTTTGAGCTGCCGCTCCGCACCTGCGGACGACACCTCGAACACATAGCTGTCGGGAATGGGGTCAGCCTCGTCGAGGATCGGATCGAGCGCCCGGCTGAAATTCTCACAGTCCTGGATCGACACGCCGTCCGGCTTGTCGATGTACACACGCAGATAGCGGCCGCCCGCCTCCTTGACGTATTCCACGTCCCAGATCTCACATCCCTGCTGCGCGGCCACAGGCTCGGCCAGCGCGAGGACAGCGTCTGTCAATTTACTCATACATCACCATTCCATTTTCTGACACTTTGAAAGACATCAAGAAAAAGAGTGGGCGGGTGCCCACTCTGTCAAATCCTGCTTCCTTCGTACGGCAATATCATACCATCCCGCGCTCCACAATGCAAGCCTTTTTTTGTGCTGCGGGGCACTTACTGGTACAGCGCCGCGAATTCCTCCAGGCAGAGGTTGTGCTCGGTCATGAACTTCGCCGCCGCCTCACCGACGTAGCGCACGTGCCACGGCTCGTTGCGGCCGGTGATGCTGACCTTGTCCGACGGGTAGCGGATGACGAAGCCATAGTCCGCACAGTTGTCGGCGAGCCAGCTCAGAAAGCGCGCGTTGACCTTGTCCACGCTCAGCGAGTCATAGTACTGGTCGACCACGTCCGCGCCGAGGCCGGTCTGGTGGTCGCTCGTACCGGGAGGCGCCGCGACGCGCGCCGCGGCCGTCTCGGCCTCGTCACGCGTGTCACCCTCGCGCATATACGCACTCACCTGATCCTCGTACTGCTGCTTCTGCGTCAGGTACGGGCGGTAGGCACAATAGATATAAGGACTCCACCCGGCGCTGCGCGCCGCCTTGAGCAGGGCGTTGAGCGCATCGACCGCGCGGGAATCGAACGTGGACTGCGAGCCGCTGATCTTGCTCACATCCGGCACATAGTCACTGATATTATGCGCCTGACTCGCGATGAGATACTCCCAGGAGGAGATATCCACATCCGGCAGGTCATCATAGGTCTTCTGGGTCGGCGCCGCCGTTGTCCGGATATCCGGCGGGAGGATCAGATCCGTCGGCGCGGCAGGCACGGCATTGCTGCGCGCCTCGTTGACACGCGAGAGAATGAGCATGGCGCACACGACGACCAGCACCGTCAGCGCCACCGACAGCCAGAGACGTTTGTTCTTCATGCAGGTTCCTCCCGGATAAAAACAAAAATGAAAAGCAGCTCGCAAAAGCTGCTTTTCACAATAGCATATTTTTCGCGTCCCGGCAAGCCCCCGTCACAGATCGACCCGCTCATAGTTTTTGGCTGCCTTCCGGTACGCCAGCCACGACAGCAGCGCAAACGCCGCCAGCCCCACGGCCAGCACCGGCAGCTGCCGCACCTGACCGGCCGCATCGGTCGCATCCAGATACGGTCCGACGACCGGAAAATGCGACAGTGCCTCGACCAGCACCATCAGCACCGTCATCGGGACGACCGCCAGCAGGAACGAACGTCCGACGCGCACGGCAGTCTTATAAAACGCCGGCAGGAACACCGCATTGAACACGCCGAAAATGAGCAGCACCGCGCCGAAAAGCGCCACGTTTGCATCGATGCCCGCAAGGTTCGTGCCGTTGGGGTTGATGTGCACCGACAAGACCGCAAACGGCACCGCGAGCGCAAGCTCCGTCAGCTCGACCGCCACGACCATCCATGTGCGGGCGCGCACCTGCTCGCGCTTCGTGACCGGCAGCACGGCGCAGTAATAGACGTCCTTATTCTCGCGGCCGTTGAGAAAGGTGAAGAAGATGCCGAGCAGGCCATAGAAAAACGCGACCGTGTACGGATAGCTCGGAATGAGCAGCATCGCGCCGAAGAGCGCGAACACATACATCATCGGGTGCGCCGCAAGACGCAGATCCTTACAGAAAATCTTTGCCGTCATAGCTTCTCCTTTCCACGCGTACGAGAATATCCTCGAGCGAGAGCGACGCGTCGCCGAGCTGCGCGCGATAGTGCGCGAGAAAGCCGGCGCACGTGTCGCTGCGCAGGATCTCCCCATCCTTGATCATCGTGATGTGCGAGGCGCACTTTTCCAGATCGGACGTGATGTGCGTCGAAAACAGGATGCTGCGCTCGCCGCTTTGCACCACACCGCGAAAGAGCTCCATGAGCTCGTCGCGCGACACGGGGTCGAGCCCGCTCGTCGGCTCATCGAGAATGAGCAGACGCGCATCGTGCGAGAGCGCGAGCGCGAGCATATATTTCACGCGCATACCGGACGAGAGCTGTGAGACCTTCTTCGTCTCGTCGAGCGCGAACAGCGACAGGTAGTGCCGGTATTTGTTCTCGTCCCAGCGGTCGTAAAACGTGCGCGTCACGTTCGTGATAACGCCGAGCCGTCGGTTCGGGTAAAAGTCCACGCCGCCAAGCACCACGCCGAGCTGCTGCTTGCAGGCGGGTTCGTCGGCATAAAAATCCCGGCCGAACATCGTCACGCGGCCGCCGTCCGGATGCACGAGGTTGAGCATGGCCTTGATGGTCGTGCTCTTTCCGGCACCGTTGCGGCCGATGAAGCCCATAATCGCGCCCGGCTCAACGGCAAACGACACGTCGCGCAGCCGAAACGCCGGATACGTCTTGCACAGACCCTCCACTTCCAGAATGCTCATTGTCCGTCCTCCCGCTTCAGCTCCTGCGCGAGCGCGGCGGCAAACACCTGCGTCTCCGCCTCCGGCACATCCGGCGCCGCGGCCTTCGCGCCCTGATCGAACACCGCGCGCACGAACCGGTCATAATAGCTGCTGCTCTGCAGCGCGATGCCGCGCTCGCGGTCAGCCAGCAGAATGAGCGAATCACCCGGCGCAAGGCCGAACATATCGCGCACCTCCTTCGGGATCACGATCTGCCCCTTCGGGCCGATGCGCACCGTGGCCATGAATTTGTCCTGCATGGACTGCATATGCGTCACCTCCGGTATGACTTGTATTACTTTTCTTACGTTATAGCACAACGCCACCCGCAGTGCAAGCGTTTTTTTGAATTTTTCGTTCGCACAGAACATTATGTAAACCAAGAAGCGCGAAAAAAGATCCCCCTGCCGCTCGGCAGGGGGATCACACCTTATCGAATAACTCAGAGCGCCTCGACGTCGGCGATGAAAGCCTGAATGGCTTCTTCCGGGACGAGCTTCTTGCTGCGAACCAGATTCACGATGTCACCAACGGTCTTCTTGTAGAAGAGCTTCAGGGGGTACTTGGTCAGGCTCGGAACGGACTTCATCATGACTTCCTTGCCGTTCATGTCCTCGATGAACGTCTTAACACTCAGCGTTTTGTAATCCATAATATGTTCTCCTTTCAATTTTGAACACATTGGCCATTTCCCCGAATCCCAATTGAAATGGCTTTGTTGTTCAAAGATTAACGCTTTTTGGCTATTTTGTCAAGTATGTCGGGAAATTTTCTTCGCCTTCCCGTCATTTTTCATCCAATAGTCAACACTATGTTGTGTAGTATTTGCGCACAAGCGAAAAATTGTGTGTCAGGAAAGTGTACTTGCAGCCGCTGAATAGAATGACCTCAGGCAGAAACGGAGGGCTGAAAATGCTGTACAGTACCCTGATGCTGATGATGAGCAGCGCGTTTTTGATGCTGCGTCTGAGCCCCGGCGGGTCATTCCCGCGCCCGCTGAGCGAGGCTGAAGAGCGCAAATATCTCGAGGCATGGCTGCAGGGCGATCTCGAGGCGCGCAACGTGCTCATCGAGCGCAACCTGCGGCTGGTGGCGCACATCATCAAGAAATACTACACGCATTACGACGATACGGACGACCTGATCTCGATCGGCACGATCGGGCTCATCAAGGGCATCAACACCTACCGTCCGGATAAGGGCGTGCGCCTTGCGACCTACGCCAGCAAATGCGCGGAAAACGAGATCCTGATGTATTTTCGCAGCACACGCAAAAACGCAGCCGAAACGCTGCTCTCAGACGCACTCGACACGGACGGCGACGGCAACAGTCTGTCGCTCCTCGACATCCTGTCCGAGGATGAGGACATGGACGCCCGCATGCAGTCGGACGAGATGTGTCAGGCGCTGCGGCGCTGCATCGGCGAGGTACTCGATGTGCGCGAGCGCGAGATCATCCGCCTGCGCTATGCCATTGGCGGCGGCGAACCGCTGACGCAGCGCGAGACCGCGCAGCGCTGCGGCATCAGCCGCTCGTATGTGTCGCGCATCGAGAAAAAAGCCATCGAAAAGCTGCGCACCGCCCTGCTGGCGGCCGGTTACTGACCGCGCAGCGTTGACAAACCGGTCGAAACAAGGTAGAATTGCAAAGATATGAGGGAGATGATACCATGGCGGATCAAACGCACAATGCGGGCGTACACACGCACGTGGACGAAAACGGGAACGTGATCACCCACTGCCACGACGGCGAAGTGCATATGCATGAACATGACCACGCGCACAGCCACGGGCATGGACACACCCACACCCATACGCAGACCAAGGCGGTCATCAATCGTCTGGCGCGCGCGATCGGCCATCTGGAGTCGGTCAAGCGCATGGTCGAGGATGGGCGTGACTGTGCCGAGGTGCTCATCCAGCTTGCAGCCGTGCGCTCGGCGCTGAACAACACGGCGAAGATCATTCTGAAAGATCACATCGACCACTGTCTGACCGACGCTGTGGAGAGCGGCGACCAGCAGGCCATCGATGAGCTGAATCTCGCGATCGAAAAGTTCATGACCTGAACACCAAAGCAGCCCTCCGCCGTGCGGCGGAGGGCTGCTTTGCTTCCGGCACAGCAAGAAAGGACGCATCCAAAGCGGATGCGTCCTTTTTAGAGCAAATCAATGCTGCACTTTTTCCACTGAGAGGACCGAGCCGGTCATCTGGTCGACAGCCACGACATAGCGCGGGTGGAAGTAGTACACGGTCGTGAGCGTCACGCGGTAGACAGGCTGCGCGCCGCTCTCATCGAGCTGCACGTCCCACGCGGCGAGGTCGCGCTCCGAGATGCCGGCCGCCGCAATGGCGATCTTCAGCGCCTGCTCCTGCGTGACCGGGCCCGCAGGCGGGGTCGGGGTAGGCGTCGGTGTCGGCACCGGCGTCGGGCTCGGGGTAGGCATCGGTGTCGGCGTCGGCGTCGGGCTCGGGGTGGGTATCGGCGTCGGCGTCGGCGTGGGCATGGGCTCCGGGATCGGCTGCGGCATCACGGGGGCAGGCTGCGGCTTTACAGGAGCCGGCTGCGGCCCGAGCGGTTCGTCACCCGTCAGGCGGCAGATCTCTGACGTGCGTGCGTCAACGCTGCACACATAGTGATGCTCGCCGTCCGTGAGCACGAATTCCATGACCATCTGGCCGTCAATGAGCGTGAAGCGCATACTGGCCTGCGTAACGCTGTCCGCATCCAGGCCGCAGCAGGCGAGCGCCGCATCCATGGCCTGATCATATGGGATATATGCACCGGTGCTCGCAGCACCGATCGAGATCATGTCGCCAAGCGCCACCTGATTGGACGCCGCGAGAATGTTCAGGTCGTTGATCGGCAGCACCGCCAGCGCCTCGCCGGTGAGATCCCCCACCTGCGCGCTGATCTGCCGGATGAGCATCGCCTTTCCCGCACTGACGCCCATGACAGCAGCGTCGGCCTCCAGCGCGGGATCCGGCTCCAGCACCTGCGCCAGGACAGCGGGAGCAAGCCCGCAGTCGCTCTGTGCATCCTCCACGGCGGAAGCCAGCCGGCCGCACAGACGCGCGTCGCCCTTGCCGGCCTCGACCGTGACGAGGATCGAGTTGGTATCCGCCGAGACATAGCCGTCTGCCTGCAGCTCGGCAACGATCGCATCGGCCGCCGTCTGCAGCGGCTGATTGCGCAGCTCCAGCTCGTCGAGCACGACCTGCGCGTCGGCATTGCACGCGCGCACGGACAGGACACGGCCGAGCTTATTGACGGTCAGCTCAATACTGGGGTTCGCGTCCAGCGTTGCGACGCCGTCGGGCGTCTGCACGGCGTAAAAACCGCCGCCGAGCACCGCCAGCAGGAACACCGCCGCCGCCGCGACCCAGCGCCGCCATGCGCCGCCGCGACGGCTGCGCTGCGGCAGCGGGACGACCATTTCCGGCTCCGGCTGTTCGGCCGCCTGAACGCGGGCGAGGATCTTGTCCCAGGGATCCGGCGTCACGGCTGCGACATCATCACGCAGCTGCTGCAGCAGCTGCTCGTTGCACTTTTCCTGTTCAGTCAAGACCGTCACCCCCCATCGATGCGCGCAGCTTTGCCAGCGCGCGGTTGTAGCGCGAGATCGCCGTCGCCTGCGGAATGTCCAGCAGGTCGGCCACCTCCCTGTGCTTGAGGCCGGAGAGCGCGTGCAGCATCACGATCTGCCGCTCACTGTCCGTGAGCAGGCGCAGCACCTTATCAAGCACCATATGATTTTCCGTCTCCCGATAAGCGTTGTGCGGATCCTCCACATGAAACAGCTCATCAAAAGATATATTCTTATTTTCCGCCTTGCGCAGGCGCATAAGCGCCAGATTGCGCGCGATCGTCAGCAGCCACGCCATCGGCTTTCCCGACGGCTGATAGCTCGATGCCGACTGCATCACGCTCACGAACGTATCCTGCATCACGTCCTCAGCCGCCGTCGGATCGCGCAGGATCGACAGGGCGAAGCCGTAAACGGACGCGGACGTCTGGCGATACAGCACCTCGAGCGCGGCGGTGTCCCCCTCCGCAATGCGCAGGATCAGGCCGTCATCCGGTGGTCGCGCATCGGACGCACCTATATCACTTGTGCGTTTGTCGTCATTTCGCATATTCGATTACCCCACATGAGTATAATGCCTGAAAACGAATTTTAATGCATAAAAAAATGTTTTCCGAAAAATTTTCTCTAAAAAAGTGTGTTTTTCGGCACTCCCATCCTCTTAAACGAATATTTTACGTGATAAAATGCGGTTTGTAAAGCGAGTGAACCATAAAAAACTGCATTTCCAACAGATTTTACCCTTCTTTTTTCGGCGGCGCCGTTACCTCAAGTGCGTGATTGAGCACCACGCCCAGAATGAGCAGCAGTCCGAACACATGAAACCAGAACAGCAGGATCACGACCGAGGCAAGCGACCCGTATACGAGTGAATACTTCGCGCTGCTGCCGATCAGCCACGAGAGCAGAATACTCATCACCACGATGCCGACGGACGAAAACAGCGCACCGGGAAACACGCGGTGCGGCGTCCGGCGCGGCGTGGTGAGCCGGTAGAGCACAAGGATCATCATCAGCAAAATGGCAAACAGCACCAGAAAGCGCAGCCAAGTCCACGACCAGACGATGCTCACGCGCGGCATAAGCGCGTCGAGCCAGAGCAGAAAATGCTTGCCCGTCAGCATGAGCAGGATGCACAGGTACAGCACCAGCAAAAACGTCACCGAGAAGATGACGCTCACGACGGTGTTGCGCACGATGCCGAAGCGCTTGTCGCCATGGATCTCGCCGACGATGGCGGCCATGGCGCGAAACGCCGCCGACGCGCTTGTGATCATGACAAAGAGCGCCGCGATGAACATGACCTGACTCGTGTTGCCGGACACATAGTTTAAAAACTCCGACACGAGCGCCTGCGTCTCGCGCGGGAGCACGAGCGTCTCCACGATGCGCAGCACGGCGGTCGGGTCGCGCAGGATGAGCGCAAGCAGGTCATACATACAGATGATGACCGGAAACAGCGCCATGACCATGTAATAGGCGATCTCGGCTGCCGAGCGCGTCACACGGCGGGTGAGAAACGTGTCCGCCATGGTCGTAAGGACGCGGGTAATGCGCCAGTCTTTCAATCGACTGCCTCCTCTCACAGAATACAAAAACCGCCTTCACAAGGAGCGAAGGCGGTTTTGGACAGATGATGAAGCTTACTTGGAGTTGAAGATCTTGAAGATGCTGTCGAACGGATCTTCCTCCGCGGGTGCGGCGGCATCCGCAGCCGGAGCGGCAGCCGGTGCGGCAGGTGCAGCGGCCGGAGCCGGAGCGGCAGCCGGAGCAGCCGTGGCCGCAGTCGCAGCGGCGGTGTACATACCGGCGGCAGGTGCAGCCGGAGCGGCAGCGGCGGCCGGAGCAGCCTCCGCCTGCGCCTTGCCCGGCTCGTCAAAGCCGGTGGCGATGACGGACACGCGGATCTCGTCGTCGAGCGAGGGGTCAAAGCTCGCGCCGAAGATGATGTTGGCGTCCGGATGCGCAGCCTCCTGAACGAGGTTGGCAGCGGTCTCGACATCCTCCAGGCCCATATCCTCGGAGCCGGTGATGTTGATGAGCACGCCGCGCGCGCCGTTGATCGACGTCTCCATGAGGGGGCTGGCCACGGCCATGCGGGCAGCGTCCTCCGCCTTGCCCTTGCCGGCGGCGCGGCCGACACCCATGTGGGCGAAGCCGGCGTCTTTCATGACGCAGGTGACGTCCGCAAAGTCGAGGTTGATGAAGCCGGTGTTCTTGATGAGATCGGAGATGCTCACGACGGCCTGACGCAGCACGTCGTCCGCGATCTCGAAGGCGTTGGCCAGCGTGACCTTCTGGTCGGTGGCGAATTTCAGGCGGTCATTCGGGATGATGAGCAGGGAGTCGACCTTGCCCAGCAGCTCGTTGATGCCGACCATAGCCTGATCCATGCGGCGCTTGCCCTCGAACTTGAAGGGCTTGGTGACGACGCCGACGGTCAGGATGCCGGCCTCGCGGGCGATATCAGCGATCGTGGGCGCTGCGCCCGTGCCGGTGCCGCCGCCCATGCCGGCGGTGATGAAGACCATGTCGGCATTTTCCAGGCTCTTGGCAATGTTGTTGCGGCTCTCCTCGGCGCTGCGCTTGCCGACGTCGGGATCGCTGCCGGCGCCCTGACCGTGGGTCAGCTTCTCGCCGATCTGGATCTTCTGGTCTGCGCTGGAGACGGCCAGAGCCTGCTTATCTGTATTGACAGCCACGTACTCAATTCCCTGAGTGCCGGACTTAACCATGCGGTTTACGACATTGTTGCCGGCCCCGCCAACACCAACGACCTTGATGGTGACGACATTTTCCGGACCGGACTCGGTAGCAAAGGACATATTCGGTTCCTCCCTGTTGTTTCTATTTGTATCAGCGCTCGGCGCGTGTGCGCTCTGAGGGCCGTTTCTTGGCGGATTTCGCTTTTGTCTGTTCTTATTCATTCCCATTTTATATCGTTTTCCTTATCAGGTCAATCTTTTTTTGTGAACATTCAGCCGGGGCTGAAATGTGCGCGCTTGTCGATCGACAGATCGATGGTGCCGGTATCGCCGGCCGTGAGCTGCGATATGGCGCTCTGGAGCATGCCGAATTTATACTCGATATTCTCGTTTGCACCGAGGCGCACCGTGAACCGCCCGTCATAGAGAAAGCTCGGGCTCGCCGCGTCCGAAAGGTCGATCACCGTGACCTTGGACGCCATGTCGCGCGTGAGCAGCTGCCCGAGGATCGCCGCAAGGTACGTGACCTTCGGCGCGTCGGCGTCGCCGGCGTTGAGCACCTCGCCGACCTTCGGTTCCACCGGCGTGATGCCGTCGATGCGGGCGAGGCCGGTCAGTTCGCTGTCCGTGACGGACTTGAGCAGCTTGCAGTTCTGGTCGACGACCCAGTAGCCGTCGTCCGCCTTGACATAGGCCATGGCGCTGCTCTCCTGGATCGTAATGGTGACGCGGTTCGGCAGGGCGCGCGTGACCTTTGCTTTGTCCACATAGGGAAGCTTGCTGAAGATGCGGCTGGCCGCCGAGAAACGGTTGATGAAAAAGAGATTGTCGCCCTTGCCGATGCCCGAGGCGTCAACGACCTCCTCGGCCGTGTAGATGGAGTTTCCGACGACCTCGACCTTCGAGACGCGGAAAAACACGCTCATCCCCAGCACGAGCGCCACGCAGATCAGCAGGAAGATCAGCGGCTGCAGCAGCGACCTCCCGCGCCCTGCGGACGGACGGCGCGCACGGCGCTGCCGGGGCTGCCGGGGCTGCTTCGATTGTTTCATAGGCAGAGATTCCTTTCACCGCGGCGCGGCACAGCGCACGTCAGCGCCCAGTGCCGACAGGCACGCGTCGAAGCGGTCGTACCCGCGGTCAATATACCCGTCGTCGAGAATCTCGGTCGCGCCCTCAGCGCAAAGCCCGGCCACAAGCATGGCCGCGCCGCCGCGCAGGTCGCTTGCCGTGAGCGGCGCGCCGGTGAGCCGCTCGACGCCGGTGACATACGCCACACGGCCCTCGATGCTGACGGCTGCGCCCAGGCGCCGGAATTCCTCGGCATGACGGTAGCGGTTGGTAAAGATATTTTCGGTGAACACCGTGGTGCCCTTTGCCCGCAGGCAGGCCGCCATGAGCGGCGGCTGCGCATCCGTGGGAAAGCCCGGATACGGCTGCGTGACGACCGGGCGCGGCGCCGTGAGCTGTCCATCCGATGTCAGGCGCACGGCGGACGCCGTTGTGATTATAGCACATCCCGCCTCGGAAAGCGAGTCCAGAACGGTCGAAAAGTGTGCCGGATCTACATCCTGCAGCTCCACCTCGCCGCCGCAGGCGGCGGCAGCGCACAGGATCGTCGCTGCGACGATGCGGTCGGGCATGATCGTGTGCTCGACAAATGGCCGCGGCCGGAAGCCGCCGACCGTGACTGTGGACGTGCCCGCGCCGGAAATGTCCGCGCCGAGCTTGCGCAGGTAGCATTGCAGGTCGGCGATCTCCGGCTCACGCGCGGCGTTGCAGATGACCGTCTCCCCCGCCGCTGCGCAGGCAGCGAGCATGGCGTTTTCCGTCGCGCCGACGCTCGGAAACGGCAGCAGGATGCGCCGCCCCTGAAGTGCGTGCGCCCGGCAGACGATGTCGCCGCCGCGCTCCGTGACCTCCGCGCCGAGCGCGCGCAGCGCGTCCAAGTGCAGGTTCACCGGCCGCGGCCCGAGCTCGCACCCGCCCGGCATGGACAGACGCGCCGTGCCGAAGCGTGCGAGGATCGCGCCGAGAAAGATAACCGACGAGCGCAGCTCCCGCATGAGTGCGTGCGGGATGAAATCGCAGTGCATCCCACGCGAATCGATGCGTACCGTGTCCCCGTCGCGCACCGCCGTGCAGCCGAGATGCTGCAGGATGCGCAGCGTGGTCGTCACGTCCCGCAGATCGGGCACGTTGTGCAGAACCGTCTCACCTCCGGAGAGCACCGACGCCGCCATGATCGGCAGCACCGCATTCTTGGCGCCCTGCACCCGTGTGCTCCCGGTCAGCCTGTTTCCGCCGTAAATGTGCCATATGCTCATGATCTTTCCTCCGCACAGCAAATTCATGCCATCCTATGCAGAGAAACGCGAAGTTGTCATTTTGTATGCCGGTCCGCCAGCTCAAGCACCAGATCGGCAATGCGCTCGGCGGCATCGCTCACGCCGGCGGCGCGCATATTGTCCGCCATCTGCGCAAGCTGTGCGGGGTCTGCAAGCAGGTCGCTGACGAGGTTATACAGGTCGTCCGCCGTGAACGACCCTTCGAGCAGCACCTTGGCCCCGCCGGCGCGCTCGAGCACGCGCGCGTTGCGCTCCTGATGGTTGTTCGTGACGTTCGGCGACGGGATGAGCACGGCGGGCTTGCCGATGCACGTGAGCTCGGCAAGCGTGGACGCGCCTGCGCGGCACAGCACAAGATCGGCCGCGTCCATCACCAGCGGCATATCGTAGATGTACGGCCGCACGTCCATGCCGTGTGCCGCGAGATCTGCCGGGCACTTTTCCAGCAGCGCCGTGTGCATCTTCTCATAGCCGTTGCGCCCCGCCGAGTGGATGAGCGAAAACGGTGCGCCCGTCACGGCGGCGCGGGTGATGAAGGCCGTCATGATCTCATTCATGTATGACGCGCCGAGCGACCCCCACACCGACACGACCAGCGGCTTTTCGGGATCGAGCCCGAGCTGGCGCTTGGCCTCCGCCTTGGAGCAGGCCGTGAATGCGCCGCGCACCGGCGTGCCAGTGACGACGACCTTGTCCTGCTCGCTGTAGTGCTGCTTGCTCTCCTCGAAGCCGACCAGAATACGGTCGACCGCTCCGGCAAGCATCTTCGTCGTCAGGCCGGGTACGGCGTTGGACTCATGCACGATGGCCGGAATGCCGAGCTGCGCCGCCGCCTTGAGCACGGGGTAGCACACATAGCCGCCCGTGCCGATGGCGACATCGGGCTTGAAGTCCTCAATGATCTTGCGCGCGTCCTTCGTCGCCTGCCGCGCATTGTGCAGCGAGCGGAAATTGTACATGATCTCCGACGGCTTGAGGCTGCGGTGGATGTTCGTGACCTCCACGGTCACGATGTCATAGCCCGCGCGCGGAACGAGGTCCGTCTCCATCTTGCCGTTTGCGCCGACGAAGAGGATGCCGCAGTCGGGCATCCGGTCGCGCAAAACGCCCGCGACCGCGAGCGCGGGGTTGATGTGGCCTGCGGTACCGCCGCAGGTAAAGAGAAAATTCATAGTCAGTCCCTCCTGGAATATCGAAACTCAGGCGGCGTGCGCCGCCGAGACAGCTTGCAGAATCGGATGCTACCGCGCTTTTTTTGTCGGGATGTCGCGCGATATGCTCAGAATAATGCCCATTTCACCGAGCTGCATCAGCAGCGCCGTGCCGCCGTAGCTGAAAAACGGCAGCGAGATGCCGGTGCAGGGGATGAGATTCGTGACGACCGCGATGTTCAAAAACACCTGGATCGACAGCAGCGTCGTGATGCCGACGCCGACGAGGAAGCTGTAACGGTCGGGCGAGTGCGCGGCGATCCAGTAGCCGCGGCAGATGAGCAGCGCGAACAGGATCAAAATTGCGACCGCGCCGACATAGCCGAGCTCCTCACAGACAATGGAAAAGATGTAGTCGTTGTGCTCCTCCGGCAGGTAGAGGTATTTCTGCCGGCTCTGGCCGAGGCCGAGCCCGAGAAAACCGCCCGAACCGATGGAATACAGCGACTGCACGATCTGATAGCCGGCAGCGCTCGTGTCGGCGAACGGATCCCGCCACGACACGATGCGCTTGTGCACATAGGGCACGAACTTGCCCGCGATCAGCAGCAGCGCGCCCGCGCCGCCCATGCCGATGAGCAGGTACGAGAGCTTGATGCCGCCGACAAACATCATCACGATCGCCAGCGCCATGATGATGATCGACGCCGACAGATGCGGCTCGAGCATGAGCAGGATGACGATGCCGCCGGTGATGACCATGAACGGCACAACGCCGTAGCGGATCGTCTGCATCTGGTCTTTGTATGTGCAGATCATGCTCGAGAAAAACAGCACGACCGCGATCTTTGCGATCTCCGACGGCTGAAACGTCGTAAAGCCGAGACTCAGCCACCGGCGCGCGCCGCCGCCGACCACGCCGATGTGCGGGATCCAGACGATGGCGAGCAGGAAAATACTCACGCCCAAAAGCAGCAGCGACCAGCGGCGGTACGTCGCCATGCGCACGTGGGAAAACAGGATCATACCCACGACGCCGGCCACGGCGAAGCCTGCCTGCCGGACGAAATAATACGTCGGCGACTTGCCCTGCGCATAGGCGCGGGCAAAGCTCGACGAGAGCACCATGATGACGCCGATCGCCAGCAGCAGCAGCGTGAGCACGAAAAACGGCAGGTCAAAGCTGCCGCGCTTTGCCCCGGCAGCCGCCCCTGTCCGGCGCGCAGGAAGTCTCAAACCGGATATATTCATGAACGCACCTCCCTGCGCTGCGGCGCGCTCACGCACCGAAGCGGTGGAACACGCCAATAAACGACAAAACTGCAAACAGCACCGTCACGCCGGCAAACAGCGCCACGATCTGCTTTTCCTTCCACTTGTGGCCCGTCCAGCCGCCCATCTCCAGATGGTGGTGGAACGGGGACATCCTGAACACGCGCTTGCCGTGCGTGAGCTTGAAGTAGCCGACCTGAATGATGTCCGAGAGCGCCTCGACGATGTACATGATGCCGACCGTCACGAGGATGAGCGGCATATCGTAGGCGAAGGCCAGCGCCGCGACTGCGCCGCCGAGAAAGAGCGAGCCCGTGTCGCCCATGAACACCTTGGCCGGGTTGAAGTTATAGATCAGGAAGCCCAGCAGACCGCCGGCAATGCCGGAGGCAAACACGCCGAGGGACAAAAACCGCTCGCCCCAGAGGATGGAAAGCACGGCAAAAAAGATGCACACCGGCATCGTCGTGCTCGCGGCGAGACCGTCCACGCCGTCGGTGAGGTTCACGGAGTTGACCGTGCCGACGATGACGAAGGCGGCGAAGATCACATACAGCGGCTCGGAGATCGGCACGGTCTTGTTCCAGAACGGGATATAGAGACTGTCGAGCGCGACATAGCCAAAGCGGCGCATGAGGAAAATGAACGCCACGGCCGCCGCCAGCTGCAGCAGGATCTTCTTGCCGGCCGTCAGACCGAGGTTCTGCTTTTTCTTGAGCTTTTCATAGTCGTCCAGAAAGCCGATCGCGCCGAACACGAGCGCGAACGCCAGACAAAACAGGTGCCCGTATTCGCCCTCGGCCATGCAATCAAAGCCGACCGACAGGCACACGACCGCGATCGCAGCGATGAACATCAGCCCGCCCATGGTCGGCGTGCCCTGCTTGGACATATGCCATGTGGGGCCGTTTTCCTTAATGCTCTGCCCCGCCTTGATGCGTTTGAGATACGGGACCAGGAAAAATCCAACGACGGCCGACACCGCAAACGCGATGACGAACGCCAGTATCAGCTTCAGTGTCATTTCTCTTTCTCTCTCTTCCTCTTGTCGAGTATTTCGGCGACGATCTCGCGCTCATCCATGTGCACCTTCGTCTTGCCGATGATCTGGTAATCCTCATGGCCCTTGCCACAGAGGATGATAACGTCGCCGGGGCAGTGATTTTCGATCGCATAGGCGATGGCCTCGCGCCGGTCGGGGCGCACGACATAGGGCGTGTGCGTCTCCTTGAGACCGGGGAGAATGTCGGCAATGATCGCCTCCGGGTCTTCCGTGCGCGGGTTGTCGCTCGTGACGATGACGAAATCCGCCTTCTGACCTGCGATGCGTCCCATCTTCGGGCGCTTGCCGCGGTCGCGGTCTCCGCCGCAGCCGAAGAGGAACACCAGCCGCGCAGGCGCAAACTCGCGCACCGTCGTGAGGATGTTGTCGATGGCGTCGGGCGTGACGGCGTAGTCGATAAGGATGGTATAGTCCCCGTCGGTCTCGAGCGGCTCGGCGCGCCCCTTGACGGGCTTTGCCGTATCAAGCGCGGCCGCGCAGTCATCGAGCGAGATGCCGAGCGCGCGCGCACAGGCAATGACGCTCAGCGCGTTGTAAACGGAGAACATGCCGGGGATGCCGAGGCGCATGCGCGCGATCGCATCGCCGCTCATGGCGACAAAGCGCACGCCGGACGCGCTCAGGCGGATATCCTTGGCCACAAGGTCTGCGTCGTTGCGCTTGGCGGAGTAGGTCTGCATCGGGCACTTGGCGCGCTCGAGCATGACGTGCGCCCAATCATCGTCGGCGTTGACGATGCCGATGTCGCTCTGCGCGAACAGCAGCGCCTTGGCCTCGGCGTAGGCCTCCATGGTCTTGTGGAAGTCCAGATGATCCTGCGACAGGTTCGTGAAGATGCCAACCCGGAAGCGGATACCCTCCACGCGGTGCAGCACGAGCGAGTGCGACGACACCTCCATGACCGCATGCGTACAGCCGGCATCGACCATCCGGCGCAGGAGCTTTTGCAGCTCATATGTGTCCGGCGTGGTGTGCTCGGTGTGCAGCACCTCGTCGCCGATGATGTTCGCGTTCGTGCCGATCAGGCCGACCTTCGTGTGCAGGCACTGCTCGAGCATGTGCTTGATGAGCGTGGTGACGGTGGTCTTGCCGTTGGTGCCGGTCACGCCGATCATGGTCAGCTCACGCGACGGGTTGCCGAAAAATTCGCAGCAGATGCGTGACAGCGCAAGACGGCTGTCGGCCACGAGGATATACGGTATATCGACCTCCGGCTTCTTCTGGCAGAGCACGACGGCCGCGCCGCGCGCGACGGCTGCGCCGATGAAGCGGTGGCCGTCGGACTCATACCCGCAGACGGCGGCAAACAGGTCGCCGGGCTGCGTGGTGCGCGAGTCAAAGCTGATATCCCGAACGTCCAGCTCCGGATCGGCGGTGCATTCGCATACGTCCAGAACGGACAGCAGTCGCTTGAGTTTCATAAGGGTACCTCCGTTTGTTCGTCAGTATCTGCCCAGCATACTCGAATCACTCGTCACGAGCGTGACCTCCACGACCGTGCCGTGATCCAGCTGCGTGCCGGCTGCCACGGTCTGGCCGGAGACGATCTGTGCGGTGTCCGTGATGGAGCTGTTGGTCTTGATATACAGGCCCAGCGCGGCCATGCGGTCGCGGGCCGTCTGATAGCTGAGATTGGTCAGGTCGGGCATGGTCTCCTTGTCGGCCGAGGGCTCCTTGCCCGCATAGAGCAGGATGGTGCTGCCGCTGGCGACGACCGCGCCGCTGCCCGGAAGCTGCGCCGTGACCGTGTTGCCCTCGCCGTAGACGCGCGCCTGCAGTCCGACCTCCTCGAGCGCGGCCTTTGCCTGCTCGACGGACAGGCCGGTCACGTTCGGCACGGTCTTATCCATGTACGTCTTTTCCGTCTCGGAATACGACGGCTCCACGCCGAGGTACGGCAGGATGTCCGCCATCATTTTGCCGACGGTGGGCGCAGCCATCTGGCCGCCGCTGATGTAGATGCCGGTGCTGCTGCTCGGCGTATCGAGCAGCACGAGGATGACGATCTGCGGATCGTCCGCCGGCGCAAAGCCGATGAATGAGACGATGTATTCCTTCGCGCCGCCGGCCGCATCCTGCGCGACCTTTTCCGATGTGCCGGTCTTGCCGCCGATGCGGTAGCCGGCGACATAGGCGTTCTTGCCGGTGCCGTCGACGGGATCGCCGACGACCTGTTCCAGGATCTGGCGCACGGTGGCGCTCGTCTGCTCGCTCACGACCTGGCGCACCACGGTCGGCGAATTGGACACGACCGCCTCCCCGTCGCCGTTGACGATGCTCTTGACCACATACGGCTTCATGAGATAGCCGCCGTTGACGCAGGCGCTGACCGCCGTGATGAGCTGCAGCGGCGTGATCGTAAACGTCTGGCCGAACGAAGCCGCTGCGAGCTGCGAGAAGTTTTCGGGGTCATAGAACGTGTTCTGGCTCCACCAGATGCTGCCGCTCTCGCCGGACAGGTCGATACCGGTCTTGGCGGTGAGGCTGCTGTCGACGTTGTTGGTCAGATTCAGGAAGCCGAACGCTTCGGCGTATTTGTAGAACGTGCGCGCGCCGACAAGCTGACCGATCTGCACGAGCGCGACGTTGCACGAGTGCTGCATGGCCTGTGTGAGCGTCTGGCTGCCGTGACCAGCCGTCTTCCAGCACTTGACCGGATCGGTACGGCCGAGCACGGGGATGCTGCCGCCGCAGTAAAACGACGAACTCTCGCTGACCACGCCCTCCTCGAGCGCCATGGCCAGCGTGATGATCTTAAACGTCGAGCCGGGCTCGTAGGTGTCCGAGAGCGCCTTGTTGCGCCACTGCTTCTGCTGCGCGGCAGTCAGCAGCTCCGAGCGCTTGTCGGGATCGGTCTCGGCGTCAATGGCCTCCTGATCCTTGTCGCTGACCTTCTGGTAGTTGTTCAGGTCGAAATTCCCGAGCGAGACCATGCCGAGGATCGCGCCGGTGCTCGGGTCCATGGCAATGGCGGCCGCGCCGTTTTGCACGTCGTAGTCCTCGACCGCCTGCTGCAGGTGCTTTTCGAGGTAATACTGGATGGTCGCGTCGATGGTCAAGTTCATGTCGTTGCCCTTCGTCTCGTCGTAATAATCCTCGTAGTTGACAAAGAGCATATCCGTGCCGCGGTTGTCCGTTGCGCGGATGATGCGGCCGGTGCTGCCGGTGAGGTAGCTGTCATAGCGCTGCTCGAGACCGTAGCGTCCCTCGTTGTCCTGCCCGACAAAGCCGATGACGTGCGCGGCCAGACTGCCGTAGGGATAGTACCGCTTGGTATCCGGCTCGATCTTGACGCCGATGAGCTTTTTCTCTTTTTTGAACGCGCGCACCTTTTCCGACACGTCCGGCTCGACCTTGCGCTTGACGACCTCATACCAGCGGTCGGTGTTTTTCGTCATGCTCAGGATCTTATCATAATCGACGTCGAGAATCTCGGAAAGTTCTCGCGCGATCATCTGCGGGTCCTCGTTGTTCTTTGCGATCTCGGCCGGGCTGATGAAGATCGTGTCGACCGAGGCGTTCATGGCCAGGATCTTGCCGTTCGTGTCATAGATCGCGCCGCGCGAGGCCGTGATCTCCGTCTCGCGTACCTGCTGGTCGATCGCCATTTTTTCATACTCGTCATGGTGTATGATCATGACGCTGAACAGCTTGATACCAAGGACAGCAAATGCAAGGATGCCGCACACAATCAAAAGCAGGCGTGTGCGGCGGAGCATCATGATATTCGGTGTTTTGGTACTTGCTCGAAAGGGCACGCGGTTATCCCGGCGCCCGGAAGTTTCATTCGCCATGTCTGTCTCCTTGTTTCTGCGGGGATGGTACTATCATACAGGCTGGCTCATCGAAAATATTCCACAATGGAGGTGAGGAAATCGCCGAAACGGTCAGCAAGGCTCAGCGGCTCTGCCGCGGTCTGGTCCAGAACCACCGCCGTATCCGCGGCGTCGCTGCTGCTGATGTAGTAGAGCTGATCGCTGCGCGGCTTTTGCATACCGAGCTCATGGATGGCGTAGTCCTCGATCTCCGTGAGGTTGAACGCGCTCTCATAGTCGATGCGCAGACGCGTCTGCTGCTCCTGCAGCTGGGCATACTGATCCTCCAGCGCCGACACCTGCGCCGACGCCTGCGAGAGCTGCACGCGCGCGACGAGCGAAAAGACGATCAGCACGGCGGCAATGGCAAAGCCGAGCACCGCCATCGGGGCGATCGCCTGCTTGGGCCTCGGTGCGGACTCCGGGACGACGGTCTCCGTCGGCCGGGGTGCATGCGGCAGATCTACCGGAGCGGTACTGTACAGGTACTCCTCCGCAGCCGTGCTGCGCAGGTCATACGCCGCATTGCCGTCCATGCGCGCTGTATTCCGTTTTCTCGAAGCGGGAGATGCCATGACGGATTCCTTTCTCAGACACGCTCCGCGACACGAAGTTTCGCGCTGCGGGCGCGGGGGTTGGATGCGAGTTCCTCCTCACCGGGCAGGATCGGCTTGCGGGAGACGCTGCGCAGCGTCTGCACAAAGCCGCAGGTGCACACCGGCGCCTCGCGCGGGCAGGTGCAGCCATGCTCCCGCCGGGCGATGCCGGCCTTGACGATCCGGTCCTCGAGGGAATGGAAGCTGATGACGCACAGCCGCCCGCCGGTGCGGAGCTTATCGGGTGCGGTGTCCATCATCTCGCGCACCGCCGCCAGCTCATCGTTCACGGCGATGCGGATCGCCTGAAAACTGCGCTTGGCGGGATGCTGCTTTTCGCGCAGCGCCGCGCCCGGCATGGCCGAGCGGATCACGTCGACCAGCTCCATCGTGGTCGCGATCGGCTGCTGCGCCCGGGCGCGAACGATTGCCCCGGCGATGCGAGGTGCGTAGCGCTCCTCGCCGTATTCATACAAAATGCGCTTGAGTTCACCCTCCGGCCACTCGTTGACAACGTTCCATGCGCTCAGCCCCTCGGTCGCGTCCATGCGCATATCGAGCGGCGCATCGTGCATGTAGGAAAAACCGCGCTCCGACTCGTCGAGCTGCGGCGAGGAGACACCGAGGTCAAAGAGCATGCCGTCCACGGCGTCGATGCCAAGGCGGTCAAGAATGGCGGCCGCGTCGCGGAAGTTGCCGTGCACGAGCTGCACACGGTCTCCAAACGGCGCCAGACGCGCACCGGCGCGCTCGATGGCCGTCTCATCGCGGTCAATGCCGATGAGCTTTCCGGTCGTGAGGCGCGCGGCGATCTGCTCGGAGTGGCCGCCCATGCCGAGCGTACCGTCGACATAGATGCCGTCCGGCCGGATGTTCAGATTTTCAATACACTCGTGCAGCAGCACGGAGACATGCAGGGCGTCCATCAGAAATCCAACTCCTCCATCACGGCGGCGATGTTCTCCGGCAGCGCCTCAAGCGGGCAGATCTCGTCCCAGCGCGCGCTGTCCCAGAACTCCGCGTGGTTGTTGCTGCCGACCACGGTGACGCTCTTGGTGAGACCCGCAAATTCACGCAGGTGCTGCGGCAGGAGAATACGCCCCTGCCCGTCCAGCTCACAGCGCGCGGCATACGCGAACAGCGGACGCATCTTGCGCTGCTGCACGTTGGTCATGGCCGCCACCCTGCGGGCGACGTCATCCCAGTTTTCCTGACTGTAAGCAGACAGGCACTTCTCGGGCGAGATCGTCACATAAAACGTTTCGCCGAGTTCTTCGCGGAGCTTGGCCGGGATGAACAGACGGCCTTTGGCGTCCAGCGTGTGCTGATAGATACCGGTCATGCTGCATCCCCCCTTCTCCGGAATCGTGCACCTACGCACCTCTTGCGTGGGGTTTTGCGCCCTTTTAAACCACTTCGCCCCACACGATATCCTCATTATAGTGGCAAGACGGAAAAATTGCAAGGAGAAATTCCCGCCCATTTCTTGCAATTTCCGACATTTCTGGCGATTCGACCGTTGTTTTCCCGGTCACAAGGCTTTGCGTTTCGCGCCGAAAAAAGGAAATGGCGGCACAAGATATGCCGCCAAACCGGGAAAAAGCACCCGCCGGGAACACCGGGAGCGCATTGTGTGGGAAAAATTTTCGGCAAAACGCAAAACCGCCGCCGGAGCATCCGGCGGCGGTTCAGGTGTGCGGTTAAGCGGCAGTCAGTTGACTTCCTCATCCAGCGGCGCATCGTCCTCGAAGTGGATCTCGGGCTGACGCGCAGCGGGTGCTGCAGCGGGCGCTGCGGGCGCTGCCGTGCTGCCGGCGACGCCCTGAAACGCGGCGTGTGCCTGCTGCACGCTGCCGAGCGCGGCGGAGATCGCCTCCTCCGTGCGGCGCAGCGCATCCACGCAAAACTGGCTCGAGGCCTGACGCAGTGCATCGGCCTTGGCCTGCGTGGAGGCGAGCATCTCGTTGCTGCGTGCCTTGGCAATGCGCACGATCTCCTGATCGTTCACGAGCGCGCGGGCGCGCTCCTCTGCCTGATTGCGGATGCCCTCGGCCTCGCGTTTGGCGTTGTTGATGAATTCGTCGCGGGCGGAGACCAGACGCTTCGCCTCGGAAAGCTCGACCGGCATGGCGGTCTTGATCTCATCGAGGATCTCGAGAACCTGGTCGCGCTCGACGATGCACTTTTCGTTGCCGAGCGGCACGCCCCATGCCTCCGACACCATGGTATAAAGCTGGTCAATCAGTTCCATGACTTCGTTGTCCATTTTGTTTCCTCCCAAAGCGTGTTTCCGGCAGAGCCGGTCAAAACTTCCCGGATCCGATCATTCGCTGCGCATGGCGCGCGCACGCACGTCCTCGATGATCTCACACGGTACAAACGGTGTCAGATCCGCACCGTAACCGGCAAGCTCCTTGACGACCGACGAGCTGAGAAATGTGTACTTCTGGCTGGCCGTCAGGAACATGGTGTCGAGCTCCGGATTGATCTTCTTATTGATGAGCGCCATCTGGAATTCGTTTTCAAAATCCGTATTGGCGCGCAGGCCCTTGACGATCACCGCGCCCTCCGGGAAAGTCTTGGCGTACTCGGCGAGCAGGCCGTCAAACGTGTCCACCGCCACATTCGGGAAGCGGCCGATGACGCGGTGCGCCAGCGCCACCCGCTCCTCGCGCGTAAACATGGGGTGCAGTTTCCCGGCGTTGGGCATGATGCACACGACGACGCGGTCGAAAATCGTGGATGCGCGGCGGATGATGTTCAGGTGACCGAGGGTGATGGGGTCAAAGCTGCCGGGGTAAATCGCTGTTTTCATGCGTGGGTTCCCTTTCCGTAGAGCGTGAGCTTGATCTTGCCGTAGCTGCGCTCCGTAAGCAGATAATATGGCCGAGGGAGCTGCGGGAGCTCCTTTTCTCGGCGGCTTTCACACACGATGATGCCGCCCTCAGCTAATATATCAAACTGTACAACATTTGCAAGTGCTTTGTCAAGTAATCCCGTATCATACGGCGGATCGAGAAAGATCAGGTCGAATTTTCCGCACGTACGCAGGTAGCCGAGCGCCTCCCCCTGCACGACGTCGCCCTGCAGGCGGCAGTGCGCGAGGTTGGTGCGCACGAGCTGCACGGCCGCGCGGCTCTCATCGACGAACACGGCGCTGCGTGCACCGCGGCTGAGCGCCTCGATGCCGAGCTGACCGGTGCCGGCAAAGAGGTCGAGCACGCGCCGTCCCTCGATGTCGAACTGGATGAGGTTGAACATAGACTCCTTGACATTATCGGTCGTGGGACGGGAAGCCATCCCCTCCGGCTCACGCAGCTTACGGCCGCGCGCCGTACCTGTGATCACACGCATGGCGATTCTCCTTTCGGGTGATAGTGATCGTAGACCGCGCGGGCGACGCCCGCCGGAACGGCCGCGCACAGTGCCTCATACGAGGCTGCGCGGATGGCCTTGACGCTGCGGAATTCGCGCAGCAGCGCGTTGCGCCGCTTCTCGCCCACGCCGGGGATCTGATCGAGTTCGGACGCAAGGCTCTCGCGCCGCAGCCGGCGCTGATAGTCGATGGAAAACCGGTGCGTCTCCTCCTGGATCGTGCCGATGAAGGAAAAGACCGCCGGATTTGCGGCGATGCCGATCTCGTGCCCGCCGGGCGTGATGAGCGCGCGCGTGCGGTGGCGGTCGTCCTTGACCATGCCGAACACCGGCACAGACAGACCGAAGCCGTCGAGCACCGCCTGCGCAACGGCCGCGTGCTCCGCGCCGCCGTCGATGAGCAGCAGATTCGGCAGCGGGCAAAAGCCCGGATCACCGTCGAAATAGTGCTGAAAACGGCGCGTGAGCGCTTCGTGCATGGAGCCGTAGTCGTTCTGCCCGTCCGTCGTGCGGATGCGGAACTTCCGGTAGTCGGATTTTCGCGGCCGGCCGTGCTGAAACACGGTCATACCGGCGACGATGCCGCTGTCGCCGAGGTTGGAGATGTCAAACGCCTCAATGCGCTCGGGCGGCGCGTCAAGCTCGAGCGCGCGCTGCAGCCATTCGAGCGTTTTGAGGCTGCGCTGTGCCTTGGTCGTGGCGATGAGGATCTCCTCACGCGCGTTTTTGGCCGCCATCTCCGTCAGGCGGCACTTGTCGCCGCGCTGCGGCACGGCGAGCGTGACCTTGTGCCCCGCCGCCTCGGTGAGCAGCCGCTCGAGCGCATCCTGCCCCTCGAGCGGGCACGGCAGCAGCACCTGCCGCGGATACGCGCCGCGGCTCTCGTAATACTGCTGCACGAGCGCGGCGAGTGCCTCGCCGTCGGGCTCCATCGGCTCTTCAAGGAAGGATTTGTCCTTATCCGTGAGGCTGCCGTCGGTAAAGTGCAGCACGGTGAAGCAGCACTTTGCCCCGCGCGCAAAGCCGACGGCGTCCGTGTCGGCGTAAGCCGTGGCGATGACGCGCTGGTGGTTTTTCAGCCCCTCGATGGCGCGCAGCCGGTCGCGCAGCGACGCCGCATATTCAAACCGCAGCGCCTCGGCCGCGGCCTGCATCTGCTCAGTCAGCTCAGCGGTCAGCTCCGCCGTGCGTCCGTCGAGGATCATCTCCGCCTCGCGGATGGCCTGCAGGTACTGCGCGCGCGTGACGTCCTTCAGGCAATAGCCTGCGCAGGTGCCCATGTGGTAATTCAGGCACGGGCGGGCACGCCCGATATCGCGCGGGAAACGGCGCGTACATGTCGGCAGGCGCAGCGTTTTGCAGACGGTATCGATGATCTCCGCCGTCATGCTCCGTCCACCGTACGGACCAAAGTATTTCGCGCCGTCCTTTTCCGTGCGGTTGACGAGTGAAAACGTCGGGTACGGCTGCGTCACATCCAGACGCACAAAGGGATACCCCTTGTCGTCCTTGAGCAGGATGTTGTATTTTGGCTTGTGCAGCTTGATGAGCGAGTTTTCGAGCACGAGCGCCTCAAACTCGGACTGCACGACAATGACATTGAAATCCGCAACGTGCGCGACCATGGCCGCCACCTTCGGCAGGTGCTCGCCGCGAAAATAGCTCGTGACGCGGTTTTTGAGCGCTTTTGCCTTGCCGATGTAGATGACCTCGCCGTGCTCGTCAAGCATGATGTACACGCCCGGCAGCAGTGGGAGCATATTGGCCTTTTCGCGCAGCTGTTCGGGTCGGAGTTTTTCCATAGCGTTCTCCTGCTGTGCCGAAAAATCTGCGGTCAGGAAAACAGGGGCGTGCTGTAGACACGCCCCTGTTTCGGTTTCATGTTGTCGGGTTCACTCGGAGAAATCGGAATTGATCAGCGCCGTCAGGGTGTCGATCGCCTCCTGCTCGTCTGCGCCGTCCGCCACGAGGGTGACCGTCGTGCCCTTGACGATGCCGAGCGACAAAACACCGAGAAGGCTCTTGGCGTTCACGCGTCTCTCGTCTTTTTCGATCCAGATGCTGCTCTTGAACTCATTTGCCTTCTGGATGAAGAAAGTCGCGGGCCGTGCATGGAGTCCCACCTGGTTGTTGATGACTGCTTCTTTCGTGATCATTTATCTCCACTCCTTATGCACAATTATGCTTGTTTTATCTTATCAAAAACGCCCTGCATCGTCAACCGGTTTTCGGTTTTTCGTTGCTTTGCACAGCGTTTTTTCGCCGTATTTTTCCGCTTTTATTTCAGTTCGACAACGGTCACGCCGCTCTCACCCTCGCCATAGCGCCCAAGGCGGAAGGACTTGACGGCCTTGTTTCTGCGCAGCGACTGCTGCACGGCGGCACGCAGCGCGCCGGTGCCCTTGCCGTGGATGATCGTGACCTTCTCGAGCTTGGCCATGACGGCGTTATCGAGGAAGCGCTCGGTCGCGGCGACGGCCTCCATACTGTCCATGCCGCGCAGGTCGATCTCGGACTCGGCAGCCACGCTGCGCAGGCTCGCTGCGTGCGCGGCGGCAAACTTTTCGGCCTCCGGCTTCTCGTTTTCAAGCAGATAGACGTCCTGCTCCTTGGCGGTCACGTTCATGATGCCCGCGCGCAGGCTCAGCGTCCGGTCGGCGGAGACGGCCGTGACGGTCGCCTTGATGTCGCCCATTTTGCGCAGCTGCACGGTGTCGCCAACGCGCACCGGGCGCGCAGAGACCTTTTTTTCCTGTATCTGCGGATGCGCCGCTGCGGCGGCTGCGTCCTCGGCGGCATTGAGCTTGCGGCGCAGCGCGGCGCGGGCGTCGTTAGCGCGGTGGTGGTCGGTGTCCGTTTTCTCCATCTTGCGCAGCGCGTCCAGCTCGCGCATCACCTCGTCCGCCGTCCGGCGTGCATCACCGATGATGCGCTCGGCGTCGCGGCGCGCCTTCTCGTCCGCCTTTTCCAGCCGCACGGACAGCTCCGCCTTCATGCGCTCGGCCTTGCGGCGGTCTTCCTCCGCGGCGCGCAGCTGACGGGCAGCCTCGGCGCGGTCGCGCTCCATGAGCTGGCGCACCTGCTCGAGCTTTTCGATGGTGGCCTCCATGCTCGCGCTCTCGGTGCTCACGCGGCTGCGGGCATCGCTGATGATCTCCTCCGGCAGACCCAGCCGCTCGGAGATGGCGAATGCGTTGGATTTTCCGGGGATGCCGATCAGCAGGTGGTACGTTGGGCGCAGGGAGTCCACGTCGAACTCGCACGAGGCGTTCATGACGCCGGGCTGCGTCGTGGCGTAGACCTTGAGCTCGGTATAGTGCGTCGTGGCGGCGATGAGCGCGCCACATCTGCGCGCGTGCTCGATGATGGCGATGGCCAGCGCCGCGCCCTCGGTCGGGTCTGTGCCCGCGCCGAGCTCGTCAAAGAGCAGCAGCGAGCGCTCGTCGCACGCCTGCAGCATACGCACGGTGTTGGTCATGTGCGCCGAGAACGTGGACAGCGACTGCTCGATGCTCTGCTCATCGCCGATGTCGGCCATGATCTCATCGAACACGGGCATGGTGCTGCCGTCGGCACACGGGATGTGCAGGCCGCACTGCGTCATGGCCGAGAGCAGACCGATGGTCTTGAGTGTGACGGTCTTGCCGCCGGTATTCGGGCCGGTGATGACGAGCGTGTCAAATTCGCCGCCGAGCGTCACGTCGATCGGCACGGCGGTATCCTTTGGCAGCAGCGGATGGCGCGCACGGTGCAGCAGGAGCTGCTTGTCCGTGAGCGCGGGCGCGACCGCATCGAGCTGGTAGGCGAGCTTTGCCTTGGCAAAGATGAGGTCGAGGCGCACGAGCACGTCGAAGTCGCTCGAGATGTCCTCGCGGTGCGCCGCGCACTCCGCCGAGAGCTCGGCAAGGATGCGCTCAATCTCGGTCTTTTCGCGCGCACGCAGCTCGCGCAGCTCGTTGTTCGCCTTCACGGCGGCCATCGGCTCGATGAACAGCGTCGCACCGGAGGCCGACACATCGTGCACGAGACCGGGCACGGCGCCCTTGTGCTCGGCCTTGACCGGCACAACGTAGCGCTCGGAGCGCGTGGTGATAATCGGCTCCTGCAGCGCCTTGGCATAGCTCGGCGAGGAGATGATCTTTTGCAGCGCATCGTGCACACGCGCACTCGCCGCGCGGATCAGGCGGCGGATGGACGCAAGCTCGCTCGAGGCGCTGTCGGCAATCTCGTCCTCGCCGGTGATGGAGGTGAAGATCTTCTCCTCCAGATAGCGGTTTGCCTGCAGCGCGCTGAAGAGGTAGTCGATGCACGTCTTGTCCTGCCGGTCGCCCGTACCGTAGCCGCGCACGGCGCGCGCCGCCTGCAGCACGCCGGCGATGTCCAGCAGTTCGCGCGTGTTGAGCGCGCCGCCCATGTCCGCGCGCTGCAGCGCCGCGCGCACATCCTTCACGCCGGAAAACGACGGGCTGCCCTTGACGACCATCATGCCGGCGGCGGCACTCGTCTCGCCGAGCCGGGTCTCCACCACGGCGCGGTCGCCGCTCGGCCGCAGCGCCATGGCGTTGGCGCGCGCCGTCTCACTCACGGCCTGCGCCGCCAGCAGCGCCAGCACGGACGGCAGCTCAAGCGTCTGCAGGGATTTTTCGTAGGAATCCATAGGGTGTCTCCTTTGCAGGGGAAAAATTCAGATTCAGATGCGCGCCACGCCGCTCTCGCGGGCGGCCTGCGCCACCGCCGCGGCCACAGCCGGACCGACGCGCGGGTCAAATGCCTTGGGGATGATGTAATCGGCGCTCAGCTCCTCGGGCGTGATGAGCGCTGCGAGCGCGTGCGCGGCGGCGAGCTTCATGGGCTCGTTGATGTCGGATGCGCGCACGTCGAACGCGCCGCGGAAGATGCCCGGGAAAGCCAGCACGTTGTTGATCTGGTTCGGATAGTCGCTGCGCCCGGTGCTAACGACGGCCGCACCCGCGGCCCTGGCCTCTTCGGGGAAGATCTCCGGCGTGGGGTTTGCGCAGGCAAAGACGATGGCATCGCGGTGCATGGTGCGCACCATGTCGCCCGTCAGCAGACCGGGCTGCGACACGCCGATGAACACGTCCGCATCCCGGACGACATCCGCCAGCGTCCCCGCCTGACGGCGGAGGTTCGTGACCTCGGCCATCTCAGTCTTGATCCAGTTCATATTTTCGGTGCGGCCGGCATAGATCGCGCCCTTTCGATCGCAGAGCGTCACATCGCGCGCACCGGCGCGCAGCAGCAGCTTACTGATGGAGATCGCCGCCGCGCCCGCGCCGGAGACGACGATCTTCACGTCCTCCAGCCGCTTTCCGACCACGCGCAGCGCATTCGTCAGCCCCGCGAGCGTGATGATCGCCGTGCCGTGCTGATCGTCGTGAAAGACCGGAATGTCGCACAGCTCCTTGAGCTTGCGCTCGATCTCAAAGCAGCGCGGCGCCGCGATGTCCTCCAGATTGATGCCGCCGAAGCTGCCGGAGAGCAGGTACACCGTGCGCACGAATTCATCCACATCCTTTGTGCGGATGCACAGCGGGAAGGCGTCCACATCTGCAAACGCCTTGAACAGCACGCACTTGCCCTCCATGACGGGCATCCCCGCCTCCGGTCCGATGTCGCCCAGACCGAGCACGGCCGAGCCGTCCGTGATGACGGCGCAGAGATTGTGCCGGCGCGTGAGCGTGTAGCTTTTATCCGGGTCGCGCCGGATCTCCAGACACGGCTGCGCCACACCGGGCGTATACGCGAGCGACAGGTCGTCCTTCGTCGAGACCGGCACGCGGGCGTTGACTTCGATCTTGCCGCCCCACTGCTCGTGCAGCCGGAGCGATTCTTTTGCGTAATCCATGGTCAGTCCTCCTGTTTCGGGTGCACCATATCCTCGGGGCGCACCCACGCGTCAAATTCCTCGGCCGTGAGCAGGCCAAGCTCCACCGCCGCGGCCTTGAGCGTCTGCCCGGTGGCGTGGGCATGCTTTGCGATCCTTGCCGCGTTTTCATAGCCGATGTGCGGGTTGAGCGCCGTGACGAGCATGAGCGAGGCGTCCAGATGCGCGCGGATGACATCGTGATTCGGGCGGATGCCGCGCACACAGTTTGCCTCAAACGAATCCATCACATCCGCAAGCAGCCGCGCCGACTGCAGGAAGTTGTAGATCGTCACGGGCAGGAACACGTTGAGCTGGAAGTTGCCCTGCGAGGCGGCAAAGCCGATGGCCGTGTCGTTGCCCATGACCTGCACGGCCACCATCGTGACGGCCTCGCACTGCGTGGGGTTGACCTTGCCGGGCATGATCGACGAGCCGGGCTCGTTGGCCGGGATGATGAGCTCCCCGATGCCGCAGCGCGGTCCGGACGCGAGCCAGCGCACGTCGTTTGCGATCTTCATCAGGTCGGCTGCCAGCGCCTTGAGCGCACCGTGGGCAAACACCATCTGGTCCTTGCTCGTGAGCGCGTGGAACTTATTCGGCGCGGACTCGAAGCTGTAGCCGAGCAGGGCGGAGATCTCCGCCGCCGCCAGATCGCCGAACGCCGCCGGCGCGTTGAGCCCCGTGCCGACGGCCGTTCCGCCGAGGGCAAGCTCGCGCAGCGCGCCGCACGCCTGCGTGAGCATGACGCGGTCGTGGTCGAGCATGGCGCTCCAGCCGCTGATCTCCTGACCGAGCGTGAGCGGCACGGCGTCCTGCAGATGCGTGCGGCCGATCTTCACCACGTCGCGGTACTCCGCACTCAGGCGCTCGAGCGTCGCCAGCAGGCGGTCGACCGCCGGCAGCACCTGCTCCTCGAGCGCGACGCGCGCAGCCACGTGCATCGCCGTCGGGAAGGTGTCGTTCGAGCTCTGCGAGCAGTTGACGTGGTCGTTCGGGTGCACGAGCGTCTCGCCCAGCAGCGCATTGGCGCGGTGGGCAATGACCTCGTTGACGTTCATGTTCGTCTGTGTGCCGCTGCCGGTCTGCCAGACGGCGAGCGGAAAGTTTCCGTCGAGCGAGCCGTCAAGGATCTCGTGGCAGGCGGTCTCGATCGCGCCGGCACGGCGCGCATCGAGCACGCCAAGCTGCGCATTCGCACGCGCGGCGGCAAGCTTCACGACCGCGAACGCGCGGATGACCTCCGGCGGCATCTTCTCGGTGCCGATGCGGAAATTTTCAAAGCTGCGCTGCGTCTGCGCGCCCCAGTAACGGTCGGCAGGCACACGCACCTCCCCCATCGTATCATGCTCCAGACGGTATTCCATCCTGCAACCCTCATTTCATGGTAATATCTCAGATGCCGCTATTATACGCCCAACCGCGCACACACCGCAAGCCCACAAACGTGCAAAAGTCCTGACAGGGTCAGGACTTTTGTATGCCGGTATTCTTTTTCACTGCCGCCCGCGCACATCATCCCGCGCGGCGCAGCACCCAGAGCGCCTGGATCTGCCCGGCGAGCGTGTCGTAATCCCAGCTCTTGGCTGAGTTCGTGGGACTGTTCGGGTCGTTGAGCGTGATCTTGTCGCCGCTGTGCCCGGTCAGGACGAGAAAATGCCCGTCAGTCGTAAAATCGCCCGGGCCGACGACCACGATGATCGGGTTGCCGACGTCCAGATTGCGGTAGACGCGGTCCTTGTCCAGCGGGATCTGCGTCACGTCAAGGCCGAGCATCCGCCCGCCCTCGGAGATGAGCGCCCACTTGCTGCCGCTGCCGGGGACGTTGAACTGATTCTGCTCGGCAAACCGGCACATCCAAAGCGGATCCTTCGTCGTGTCGCCGGTAAGATAGATCGTCGCCATCGACAGGCACGTCGGTCCGCAGCCGGCAAGACCGATGATGCTCTCGTTGTATTCGCGGTAGCCCCAGCGCTCGTCCCACTGCAGCAGCAGCGGCACGGTCTTTGACCCGGAGAGATTGCTGAGGTCGATCGTCGGGGTGAGATCCTTCTTCTTCGGGTAGTCGCGCACGAAATCGCGCGCGTCCGGGTTGCGGGCGTACAGCTGCACGAGCGCATCCGGGTAATCGGCGAGCGAGGTCTCGTGCTGCTCGGCGTAGGTGTGCAGCTCGCGCTGCGCATGCTCGGTGGTCGTCTTGCCGCTCGTGAAGATGCCGCGCGCGAACACGCCGAACACGATCAGCGCCAGCAGCACCACGAGGATCAGAACGCGGCCGCGGCCGCGCTTTCTTTTCTTTCGGGACATATGGGGTCTCCTTTCCCGTTGGGGATGAGCCTGATTATAGCACAGGTCGCGGGGAAAATCCTGAAATTTTTCTGAAATCGCGAAAAAAGAAATTCGGCCGGACGCAGCTGCGTCCGGCCGAAGGCTGTAAACGGATTCAGTTTGCGGTCTCGTCCGCGGTGCTCTGCGTCTGGCGGAACACGTCGGTGAAGGCCTGATACGCGCCGTTGTTGCTCATCGGCGTGAGGTACATGAGACCGTTTTCGAGCGTGCAGCGGAACATCTGCACCGTTCCGTTTTCAAGCGCGAGCGTCAGGTTATCGCCGTTGAGCGCAAACTCAAACGCCTGTGCCGCGCCGTCAGCATCCGTGTAGCTGCCCGTACCGTTGACGCGGAACATCAGCTCGCGGATCGTGCCGGGCTCTTTGATCTCGGTGGCCGTTTTCGCACCGGTGTCCGCCTCGGGCAGAAGCTGCTTGACGGAGTCGTCCGCCTTCTTCTCGGCGTCCGTGCGCTCAAACGCCCACGTGCCGGCGAGGATCTTATTGACCTCGTTGTCACCGGTCTGGATGCCGGCCTGAATGTTCGTCGTTGCAGTCGGCGTCGCCTCCGGGGCGGGCGTCGTCTGGGCCTCGACGCCGCGGCCGGTGCACCCGGCGATCAGCAGCGTGCAGAACAGAAAAATCGCAGTGGTGAGAAGCTGGAAACGTTTCATCAGTAGGATCTCCTTTCCGTGGCTCTCGCGGAGCCGACCTTGACCGGCACCGCAGCGGTATCGGGCTGCCGCTCGACGACCACAAACATGGCCACCATGAGCAGCGCATTCGGCATCGGGCAGAACATGCCCGGGTTCGTCATAGAGATGAGCAGCATGGCAAAGTAGGACAGCGCGAAGGCCATCGTCGTGCGGCTGCGCTTGCGCCAGAGCAGACGCACGCGGTCATAAAACAGCCAACTGTAGCCGACCGCACCGACCAGACCCATACTGCCGAGGATCTGCGCGATAAGATTGTGGTACCAGACGATGCTGCCCTCCACGCCGAGGAAGATCGGCGCATTGTGCATCGAGCCGAGGCCGCAGCCGAAGAGCGGATTCTTCACAAAATCCAGCAGGCCCTGAATAAAGAACGTATAGCGGCTGTCGTCCGGGGAGATGAGCGCGCCGTCGACCATGCGCGAGGCAAACAGCCGCGGCACGATCGCGATGAGCAGCGCGATTGCCGGGATCAGGCTGATGAGCCCGGCGCGGCGGTAGACCGCGCGGCGCTCCGGATTGCAGTAGTACACAAAGGCGAGGCACAGCAGCAGCATCGCCGTGCCGAAGATCAGGCCGCTGCGCGAGCCGGTCATGAGCATCATGAGATACATGAACACGACCGACGCGAAGTGCCGCCGGTCATGCGCGGCAAAGTACGCCGCGGCGGGGATCGAGATCAGCAGCATCGTGGTGCTGAAGTTGCGATACTCAAAATAGAGCGTGGCAAAGCTCTGCACGAACTCGTGGAAATTGCGCACGTAAAACAGCGTGACCACAAAGCCCGTGAACAGGCCGCCGGCATAGAGGATCTGGAGCATGCGCTCGGCGATGTCGTAGTCGCGCGGGCGATCGGCCTCGCTGCGCAGCAGCAGGTAGATCAGCAGCATCACGACGCCGAGACCAAGCGAATAGTACAGCGCGGTGGGCGAAAAATACTCCTCGCGGGAGATAAAGCCGAGGCCGCCGAGCAGCGTTGCGACCGACACGGCCACCAGACCGTGCATACAGCCGCCGTTGCGCGGTGCGCGGGCATAGGCCCCGATGTGCACGAGCAGCGCCGCCGCAGCCAGCAGCCCGATCCACCAGAAGCGCAGCAGACTGTAGAGCTCGTCATAAAACTCCGTGCCCACCATGGCCAGCAGCACGACCGGGAAGAGGATGCTCAGCAGATCGTCACAAAACAGCAGCAGGAAAATGAGCGTGGACATGACCAGCACGCCGCCGATGACCGGCTGCCCCACCGCCATGAACACGGCGAGCATCAGAAAGCAGACCGGGAAGTACAGCTTGCTGTGCCAGAAGCGATCCGCCACACTCTGACAGGCTTCGATCAGCTCCGACGCGCCGCCGATGCGCTCGTCCAAAAAGGCGCACAGGCGATCGAACATCCGCGTGAACGAGCGCGAAAACGCGCAGCGGCGATCCGCCTGCTCCGTATTCGGTTGTTCAAATTTGTTGATCGTATTCATAAGCATCAAAAGGGTCTGACGATGTATGTTCATCTGGGTTTCTATGTATTCCTGGCATATGGATCCGGGAAGAATGAGGCTTTGTAACCGGCAAATGCCAACCTAAATCTTCCCATCTTCCAATTGCGGATGCATTATAGCGCGCCCGCGCCCGGAAGTCAATACTTAAAACAGATTTAACATTTATGAAATCTTTTCGATCCGCTTTTTGATGTAGATTACCATAGTTTTTGCGCGTTTTTTGTAGATTCTGCACAACAAAGCCGCAGTTTTCAAAAAACTGCGGCTTTCAATTTTCAGAATATTTTAAGAACCTGCCGCCTCAAAATGTTACAAAACAGCGACAGTTCCGTCTCACGTCTGCGGGAAGTGCCCCGTTTTGCGCAGCGCGCGCACAAGATACACGGCGGCCACGCCGGTGAACGCGCCGGTGACCACGCTCGCCGCGACGAGCGCGGGCGCATACACCAGAATGGACGGGGTCCCCGTGACCCAGACGGCGACCAGCAGCTGCCCGGCATTGTGGCCGAAGGCAGCCAGCACGCTCACGACCCAGAGCAGCCGCTCCGGCAGACGGCGAATGGTCAGGCACATGACGAGGTAGGCAAGCACACCGCCCGCGATGCTGAAGAGCATCGCCGACACGCCGCCGGTGAAAACGCTGCCAAGCACGATGCGCACGAGCAGGATCTCCCCCGCCTGCCGTCGGCCGAGCAGCGCCATGGCGATGAGCGTGACGATGTTGGCAAGGCCGAGCTTCACGCCGGGGATCGGCACAACGGGCGGGATCTGCGCCTCGGCGACGAAGATCGTCAGCGCGATGGCGGTGAACATGGCCAGAACGGCCAACCGCTTCGTCCCCTTCATGGCGTCCCCTCGATCTGCACCGTCAGATGGTGCGGCACGCAGGCAATCGGGATGGCGGAGGACGTGATCTTCCCCTGCTTGACGCACAGGTGATCCGGGCAGTCGGCGTGCGTGACGGACACACCGTCCGGCTCGACGTGCACGGTGTTGCTGCCCCATTCGGTCTGCACCTCTATATCATATGGTATGGTCACGGCGCGCAGGTCAATGCGCTGATAGACATCCCCGTCGATGCGGATGACGGCAGTCTGCCCCGTCTGCCCATGACTGCGCAGCAGCAAAAAGGCGCCGCAGCCCAAAATTGCGAGCGCGGCGAACAAAAGGATCCAAAATTTCGTCTGTTTCATCATGTGCTCATTGTAGGATGCCCGGCAGGAGTTGTCAATGGGTTTTTGACGTGGTATAATAGTTTGATTTTTTATCGGTTTCTATAGATAAATATGTATTGCTCCCCGCACGGGAGCTTCGGAAAGGAGGCGGACGCCGTGTCTGCCGTAACTGTCTACGCCGCGCAGGCCGCGCATTTTATTCTGCCGGTCATCGCGCTCATCGTGCTCATCCGCTGCGTCGCGTCCATGTTCTACGGGCGCGCAGAGCCAGAGACATGGGGCCATCTCGTGACGCCCGACGGCAAGGTCTATCCCCTGCTGCACTGGGAGTGTCTGATCGGTCGCGCCCGCAGCGCGGACATCACGCTGCCCTTTGCCGACGTGGCCAACGTCCACGCCGTGCTCATGCGCAACGACGCCGGCGAGTGGACCGTCAGCGACCTGAGCCGCAGCGGCGGCGTGTTCCTCAACGGTGAGCAGATCACGGAGCCGACGCAGATCTTCAGCGGCGATATTCTCCGCTGCTCGACGCATATGCTCAAATTCGCCGACATGAGTGAGGATCGCCGCGCCGTGCAGGAGCAGCGCCGCACGATCGCAGGACGCAACGTCTCCGCCGGCGGCACGCTGTTTTTCCTGACGGTGTTTGAGCTGCTGCTGGCGCTGGAGTTCGTGTCCTCGGCCGACAGTGCGCACCTGCTGGGCATCCTGATGGCCTACGCTGCACTCGTGCTCACGCAGTGGTTCTGCTACGTGCTCATGCGCACGATGGACCGCTCGGGCTTTGAGGTAGAGACGATCGCGTTTTTCCTCTGCTCGCTCGGGCTGGAGGTCTGCGCGACGAGCACGCCCAATGACCTCACCAAGGAGATCATTCTCATCCTCGTGGGCATCGTGCTGTTTTTCCTGCTCGGCTGGTGGCTGCGTGACCTGAGCCATGTCAAGGCGCTGCGCTGGCCGGCGGCCATCATCTCGCTGGCGCTGCTGGCGCTGAACCTCTTTGCCGCAAGCGAGGTGTTCGGCGCGAAAAACTGGCTGACGATCGCGGGCTTCTCCCTGCAGCCGTCGGAACTGATCAAGGTCGCGTTCATCTATGTCGGCGCGACGTCGCTCAACCGGATGTTCCGCAGCAAGAGCATTCTGCTCTTCATCGCCTTTTCCGCCATCTGCGTCGGCGGCCTCGCCCTGATGGGCGACTTCGGCGCGGCGCTCATCTTCTTTGCGACGTTCCTCGTCATCGCCTTCATGCGCTCGGGCAGCATCGCCACTGTCCTGCTGGCCGTGACGTCCGCCGCCATGGCGGGCACGCTCGTGCTGAGCATCAAGCCGCACGTGGCGCAGCGCTTTGCCACCTGGGGGCACGTGTGGGAGGACGTCTCCGGCGCGGGCTATCAGCAGACGCGCGCACTGAGCGCGGCCGCCTCCGGCGGTCTGTTCGGACAGGGCGCGGGCTGCGGCTGGCTGAAAAACATCTTCGCCGCAAACACCGACATGGTCTTCGGCGTCCTGTGTGAGGAGCTCGGCCTGATCGTGGCGCTGTGTGCAATGCTGGCCATCATCGCGCTGGCCATCTTCACCGTCAAAAACGCGGCACAGGGCCGCTCGTCGTATTACGTCATCGCCGGCTGCGCCACCGTGACGCTCATGCTCGTGCAGATGTCGCTCAACGTGTTCGGCGTGCTGGACATTCTGCCGTTCACGGGCGTGACGTTCCCGTTCGTATCCAAGGGCGGGTCGAGTATGCTCTCGTGCTGGATGCTGCTGGCCTACATCAAGGCGGCCGACACCCGGCGCGGCGCAAGCTTCGTGGTGCGGCTGCCGTCGCGCAGCAAAAAGGAGGCGCAGGCATGAATAAAGTCAAACGCCGCGCCATGAGCGCGCTGCTCGTCGCCGTGCTGGTGCTCGGCGGCATCGGCGTGTACATCGTGCGCTACATCGAACACGGCGCTGAGTGGGCGACCTTTGCCGCCAACAGCAGCGTCTACACCAGCGGCGTGCTCAACACCGGAACACTCACCGACCGCAGCGGCGTTGTGCTTGCGACCGCCAGCGGCGGTTCGCGCAGCTACGCCGAGGACGCCGCTGTGCGCAAGGCCTGCTATCAGACCGTCGGCGACTACGCCGGCAACATCGGCACCGGCGCACTCAAGGCGTTTTCCAAGCAGCTCTCGGGCTACAACCCCATCACCGGCACCTATGCGACCGACGGGCACACCGTCGCGCTCACGCTTGATTCGAGCCTGTGCGTCACGGCCTACGAGGCGCTCGCCGGACGTAAGGGCGCCGTGCTCGTGAGCAATTACAAGACGGGCGAGGTGCTGTGCATGGTCTCCGGGCCGAGCATCGACCCGGCCGTTGACGGCGACGTGCCGGACGGCGCATATATCAACCGCTGCATCAACGGCTCGTTCACACCGGGCTCGATCTACAAGCTCATCACTTCCGCCGCCGCGCTCGAGAACATCAAGGACATCAGCACCCGCCGCTTCACCTGCGCGGGCAGCGTTGACGTCGGCGGCGTGACCGTCAAGTGCACGGGCGTGCACGGCAGTCAGACGTTTGAGGACGCGCTGGCAAACTCCTGCAACTGCGCGTTCGCGCAGATCTCGCTCGAGCTCGGCGCGGACACCATCGAGAGCTACGCCAAGAAGCTCGGCTTCCTCGATTCCCAGTCGCTGAGCGGCATCCCGACGATGGCCGGCAGCTTCACCAAGGGCGCGGCCGGCAGCGCGAACCTCGCATGGTCGGGCATCGGTCAGTATGAGGACCTCATCTGCCCGTACTCCATGCTGCGCTACGTCTCGGCCATCGCCAACAGCGGCAGCGTCGTCGAGCCGTCGCTGCTGCTCGACACGCCGAGCGGCTCGAGCACGACCCTGCTGAGCGGCACGACCGCCAACAAGCTGCGCGACATGATGAACTACAACGTCTCGGCGCACTACGGCACGAACCGTTTCCCGGGGCTGAATCTCTGCGCCAAGACCGGCACCGCAGAAGTCGGCGACGGCACGTCGCACGCATGGTTCACGGGCTTCCTGCTCGACGATGCGCACCCGTACGCCTTCGTCGTGCTGGTGGAGAACGCCGGCGGCGGTCTGACGAATGCAGGCGCCGTGGCCAACACCGTGCTGCAGGCAGCCGTGAACAAGTAATTTAGGAGTCACACATGATCGATCTATCCGTCCGCGGGCTCGTCAAGGGCTTTGAGCAGGGCAATGACATATTAAAAGGTATCACATTCGACGTCAACGCCGGTGAACGCGTGGGCATCCTCGGGCGCAACGGCTGCGGCAAGACGACGTTTTTCCGCATCCTCTCGGGCGAACTGCAGCCCGACGCCGGCACGGTGTCCATTGCCGTCGGACGGCGGCTGGGGCTGATCTCGCAGATCCCGGTCTACCCCGACGGCTGGACGACGGAGGACGTGCTGCGTGAGGCGCACCGGCGTCTTTATGACATGGAGGCGCGCATGAACGAGCTGACCGCGCGCATGGCGTCCGACAATTCCCCCGCGCTGCTGGCCGAATACGACCGCCTGTCGGAAAACTTCCGCCGCCTCGGCGGGTACGACATGGAGCACGAGCGCAACCGCGTCGCCAACGGTCTGGACATCCCGGCCGCGATGCGCGCGCAGCCGTTTGACTCGCTCTCCGGCGGGGAAAAAACGCGCGTGAACCTCGCGCGGCTCATCCTGGAGGACACGGACATCCTCCTGCTCGACGAGCCGACCAACCACCTCGATCTGCGCGCGACCGAGTGGCTGGAGGCATATCTGCTGCATTTTCGCGGCACGGTGCTCGTCATCAGCCACGACCGGTATTTTCTCGACCGCGTCGTGCAGCGCTCGATCGACTTCACGTCCGGCGAGGCCGAATTCTACAGCGGAAACTACAGCTTTTACGTCGTTGAGCGGCAGCGCCGCTTTGACGAGCAGCTCAAAAAATACGAGAAGGATCAGGCCAAGCTCCAGCAGCTCACGGAGGCGGCGGCAAAGCTGCACCTCTGGGCGTTCATGGGCAACGACAAGCTGCACAAGCGCGCGTTTTCCATCGAAAAGCGCATGGAAAAGCTTGAGACGACCGCCCGGCCGACCGAGGCGCGCAAGCTCAATGTGCACTTCACCGCGCAGGAATTTCGCGGTGACGACGTGCTGACCATGGCGGGGCTCGGCAAGCGCTACGGCGCACGCACGCTCTTTCACGATCTCGACCTGACCGTGACCGGCGGCGAGCGCATTGCCCTCATCGGCGACAACGGCGCCGGCAAGACAACGTTTTTGCGCCTTGTCATGAACGAGGAGACGCCGGACACCGGCTGGGTGCAGCGCGGGCCGTCCGTGCGCACGGCATACCTGCCGCAGATCGTGCGCTTTGCCGTGCCGGAGCGCTCCATGCTCGACACGATGCTCTACGAGTGCAAGTGCACGCCGCAGGAGGCGCGCGATCAGCTTGCCGCCTACGGCTTTTGCGGCGAGGACGTGCTCAAGCCCGTGTCGGCGCTCTCGGGCGGCGAGCTCTCGCGGCTGCGGCTGTGTATGCTCATGCGCCGGGAGATCAACTTCCTCATCCTCGACGAGCCGACCAACCACCTCGACATCGCCAGCCGCGAGTGGATCGAGGACGCGCTGAGCGACTACACACAGGCGCTGCTGTTCGTATCGCACGACCGGTACTTCATCGAGAAGTTTGCCACCCGCATCTGGCTGCTCGAAAACGGCACGATCACGGACTACCGCGGCACATACGAGGAGTTTCGCGCCTACCGCGCGCGCCAGACCGCCCTGCAGCAGATGGCCAAGGCCGTCGAGCGCAAAAAGGAGCCGAAGCCGAAGCCGAAACGCGCCCCGAACACCGCGCGTCAGCGTGAGCGCACGGAGCGCGACATCGAAAAGCTGGAGGCACAGCTCGCGGCGCTCGACGCCGAGAGCGAGGCCAACGCCACCGACTATCAGAAGCTCATGGAGCTCGACGCGCAAAAGCAGACGCTCAACACGCAGCTCGAGGCGCTCTATGCGGCATGGGAGGCATTATGCGACTGAAACGGAAATGTTCCACACTGATCGCGCTCCTGCTTATTCTTGCAGGCTGTGTGCTGCGCTTTGCCATGCCGGGGCACGACTATCTCGGCTATCTGCTCTGGGGTGTCGCCGTGCTGGTGTTTCTATTCCCGCGGCTGCCCCGCGTGGGGCGCACCGTGCTGGGCGTGCTCGTGTGCGCAGGGCTGATCGTGTTCACGGTCTTTGAGATCCCCGTCGTGCGCGACGCGCACACGGACACCGACGCGCACCCCGGCACGATCATCGTGCTCGGCGCAGGCGTCAACGGCAGCACGCCGTCGCTGTCGATGTGCAACCGGCTCGACGCAGCGCTCGCCTATCTGAACGCGAACCCCGCCGCCACGGTCATCGTCTCCGGCGGTCAAGGACCGGGCGAGGATATCACGGAGGCCAAAGCCATGGCCGACTACCTCACGGCGCACGGCATCGACAGCGCGCGCATCGTGCAGGAGGACCGCTCGCGCACCACGCGCGAAAACCTGGAAAATTCGTTTGCGATCCTCCGCGCACGCGGCGGCGACCCCGCCGACGGCGTCGGCATCGTGACGAGCGAATATCACCTCTACCGCGCCAAGCGTATGGCGCGCTCTCTGGGCGCTGATCCCGCCGGCATCGCCGCCGAGACCACTCTGCCGTCCATGCGCATCAATTACTTCATCCGCGAGGCCGTCGCCGCCGCGTATATGCAGCTGGCCGGCACGCTCTACTGAGAGGAGCCCTATGGAAAAAGTCAACGTATACGACTGGGACAAGACCATCTTCCCCGTGGACAGCACGGTGGCGTTCGTGCGCTGGTGTCTGCGCCGGCACCCCGGCGTGATTTGGCCGCTGCTGCGCACGCTCGCGCTGCTGCCGGGCTACTGGCTCGGCAAGATCAGCAAGACCGCCGTCAAGGAGCGGATGTATGGCTTTCTGCGCCGCGTACCCGATGTAGACGCGGAGCTGGAGGCGTTCTGGTCAAAAAATTTTGACCGCGTAAACCCGTGGTATCTCGCGCAGCAGCGCCCGGATGACATCATCATCTCCGCCTCGCCGGAGTTTCTCGTGCGCATCCCGGCGCAGAAGCTCGGCGTGCGGCTGCTGGCCTCGCGCGTGGACAAGCACACCGGCAAGACCGACGGCGAAAACTGCCACGGCGCGGAAAAGGTGCGCCGCCTGCACGAAGCGTATCCCGATGTGCAGATCGCGGAGTTTTACTCCGACTCCCGCAGCGACAGCCCGCTCGCGGAGCTGGCCGAGCACGCCTACCTCGTGCACGGGCAGGAACGCACGCCCTGGTGACACAAAGGAGGTTTTCTATGTATTGTGCATCCGATTACCGCAGCATGGCGCGCCGCGCGCTGAAAAACTTCTGGTGGCTGGCCGTCGGCGTGACGCTGCTGGCGGCCGTGCTCGGCGGCGGCACGTCGTCGCTGACCGTGTCGTTCCAGAACTCAGACATCAGCCGGTACTACCCCGAGGCCATGCGCCGCTTCACGCACGTCCTTGTGCCGGTCGCCAGCGTGCTCGCCATGGGACAGTTTGTTCTCCGCGGCAGCATCTCGATCGGGCACGACCGCTTCTGCCTGAAGCTCGTCGACGGCGAGCAGGCGCAGTTTGATGACCTCTTTTCCGCCTTCGACATCTTTGGCAGCGCCTTCGTGCTCAACCTGCTCATCGCGCTCAAGGTGTTCGCGTGGTCGCTGCTGTTCGTCATCCCCGGCATCATCGCCGCATACCGCTACTCGATGGCGACGTATATCATGGCCGAAAACCCGACCATCGCGCCGACCGAGGCCATCGAGCGCTCCAAGGCGCTCATGGACGGGCGCAAGGGCGATCTGTTCTGTCTGGATCTGAGCTTTTTCGGCTGGGCGCTGCTGACGGCGCTGACCGCCGGGATCGGGGCGCTGTGGCTCATGCCGTACATGGCCGTGTCACGCGCCGCGTTCTACCGCAGCCTGCCGCGCAGCATGGGCGACCGTGCACCCAACGGTTGGCAGCCGCAGTCCGGCGATCGACCCAACAGCAGCCGGCATCCATAAAACAAAGTCTGGGAAACAGTTTGTCCCCGGCAGCTGCGCTGCCGGGGACAAACACATTTTCAGGCGCGGTAGCCCGCATCCTCCCGCACCGGGCAGGACGCGAAGAGCTGGCGCACCGCGCTGTCATACTCCGTCATATCCTGTGCCTTGCGGATACGGCGCAGCGGACGCTCAGAGCCGGCAAAGCTGCAGCCGAGATAGCGCCACGCCTCCTTCATGCGAAACAGCAGCGCACGCCGGTCGGGAATGCGCGCGCGTGTGGCGGCGTAGAGCCGGTCGTGAAACAGCTGCAGCTGCGCCGCCGTCGGCGCTTCACCCGTGCGCAGCTGACCGATCAGGCCGGGATTGGCAGCCAGCCCGCGCCCGAGCATGACGCGCTCCACCGCCGGAAACCGTGCCTGAAATGCGTGCACGGCAGGGGCGTCAAACAGGTCGCCGTTGTAGCACACCGGCGCGCGGCTGTGCGCGAGCGCATAGGCGAACGCCTCCAGATCCGGCTGCCCGTGATACTGATCCGCCTGTACGCGCGGGTGCACGATCAGCTCGCGGATCGGGTAGTCGTTGTAGAGCTCCAGCAGCGCGGGAAACCCTTCCGCTGTCGTCTTGCCGAGGCGGGTCTTGACCGAGACCGGCAGCGGGCAGGCGGCAAATACGGCATCAAAAAACTGCCGCAGCAGCTCCGGCTCCGTGAGCAGGCCCGCGCCTTTTTTCTTCGCCGTGACCGTGTTCGACGGGCAGCCGAGGTTGAAGTTCACCTCGTCGTAGCCCATGTCCGCGAGCCGTCCCGCCATCCAGAGGAAATCCTCGGCGCAGTGCCCCATGAGCTGCGGCACGACGTGGATGCCCGCATTGTGCGCCGGGTCGATCTCGCGCAGCTCGCGCGGGGAAAAGGTGCGGTTCGCCGTCGGCGAAAGAAAGGGCGTATAGTAGCTGTCCGCCGTGGGAAAGGTCTGCCGCTGCGCCTGCCGGAACAGGTCACCGGTCACGCCCTCCATCGGCGCGCAGAGAAATTGCATCGTCATCACCTCATCGTTCGGCTCATAATAGCGGAAAATCCGCCGCGCGTCAAGCACAGTCTGCACATATGAATTATGTAAACCGAAGCCGGCGCATATCCGCGCTCCCCCGCGCATAGGATGAGGGCAGAAAGCCGGAGGTGGTGCAATGCACAAGGTACGCCAAGCCATCAGAAAACACCGGAAACTGCTGAGCGCGTGCGCAATGGTGCTGGCCATCGCGCTCATGTTCTGGGCGGTGAACAGTCCCGCGATCGTGGGCGTGAGCGCGGCCAAGCGCGTGCTGCCCATCTACAGTGTGCAGCGCGACGACCGCGTCGTGAGTCTGACGTTCGACGCGGCGTGGGGCAACGAGGACACGCAGACGCTCATCGACATTCTCGGCAAATACAACGTGCACGCGACGTTCTTCGTCGTCGGCGAATGGGTGGATAAATATCCGGAATCGGTCAAGGCGCTCGCGGACGCGGGCAACGAGGTCATGAACCACTCGAGCACGCACCCGCACATGGCGCAGCTCAGCACCGAGCAGATCGAGGCGGAGGTCAACACCTGCGCCGACAAGATCAAAGCCGTCACCGGCACACGCCCGACGCTGTTTCGCTGCCCCTACGGAGAGTACAACGACACCGTGATCTCCGCGATCAACGCCCTCGGGATGCACGCCATCCAGTGGGACGTGGATTCGCTCGACTGGAAGGGGCTGAGCGGCGACGAGATCACCTCGCGCGTGCTCACGCGCGTGCAGCCGGGCAGCATCGTGCTGTTTCACAACGCGGCCGAGCACACGCCGGAGGCACTGGCCGGCATCATCGAGGCGCTCATCGCCGACGGTTACACGATCCTGCCGGTCTCGCAGATGCTCCTGCCCGGCGACACACATATTGACCCCAATGGACGGCAGTGTCCGGCAGACGCCGACGCGGGCACATAAACCTGACAACGAAAGCGGGAGCTACGCCCCGCTTTCGTTGCATTTTGCGCGCAAAAACGCTATAATGAAGAAAAAATCTCTGCCATACGGCAGCTCAGGAGCAACATATATGGAAAACTTTCAGAAAATCGCCGTCTTGATCGATGCCGACAACACGCAGCTGACCAAACTTGAAGCCGTGCTGCACGAGGTGTCGACCTACGGCCGCATCGTTGTGAAAAAAGCCTACGGCAACTGGCGCAAGGACTCGCTGAAAAACTGGGAATCGGAGCTCAAGCGCCTCGCCATCCGCGCCGAGCAGCAGTTTGACTACGTCACCGGAAAGAACACGACCGACATCGCCATGGTCATCGGGGCGATGGATCTGCTGCACACGAATATGTATGACGCGCTCGTGCTCGTGTCGAGCGACAGCGACTTCACGCCGCTGGCCATCCGGCTGCGCGAGTCGGGGCTGTACATCATCGGCGCGGGCGTGACGACAACGCCGGAGTCATTTAAGAACGCGTGCGATGACTTCATCCTCATCGACTACCTCGCCAAGGCGGACGACAAGCCCGCCGTCGAGCACACGGCCGAGCCCGCCGCCAAAAAGCCCGCAGCGCGCAAGGCAAAAAAGGCCGTCCGCAGCACGAAAAAGCCCGCCGCCGAGCCCACACCGGCCGCCGAGCCGGAGCCGGCACCGGCCCCCGAACCCGAACCGGCGCCGAAAAAGCCCGACATCCGCGAGATCCACAACCTGCTGCACATCGCCTCCGAGAAGTATCAGGACGCCGACGGCTTTGTCAACGTCAGCTCCTCGGGGCTGTACATCAAGCGCGTCAAGCCCGACTTCAACGTCCGCGCCTACGGCTACAGCAAGCTGCCGGAGCTGCTGGCAGCCTTCCCGAACAAGTACCAGATCAAGCGCTACGAAGGCAAGGGCGGCGCGACGATCATCGCCTATAAATGCCTGTAATATTGAGCATTGAAAAGTCTGATAAGAATGCGTTCAGATATTCAAAATATCTCTTGACTTTTGCTGCCGCGCGCGCTAAAATTCCTCTCCTGATCAGGGGAAACACCGCCGCAAAGCAATCGTTTCTTTCTTCGCTGCCCTGCGCCTGCGACCCCCGCAACATTCAGGAAGCAAGAAAGAAGGTCTTTTCCTATGACTGCTCAAATCCTCGCCGCCGTCATCTTCGTCGGCATGTTTGCGCTCATCATCATGGACAAATTCGAGCGCCAGTATGTCACGCTCGGCAGTGCGGCACTTGTGCTCGTGGTCGTGTTCGGCATCTGCATGCATAGCTGGGACGCGATCAAAAATGCGCTGAATCTCGGCGCATTCTTCCGCACCGATTTCTGGTACGGCGCCTCGGAGAGTGCAAGCTCCGGCGTCAACTGGTCGACCATTTTCTTCATCACCGGCATGATGATCATGGTCGAAGGGCTCGGCAAATCCGGGTTCTTCCGCTGGCTGTGCCTGTCGCTGGCCAAAGCCACGCACTATCATGTCGTGCCGCTGCTGGTGTGCTTCATGGCCATGGCCGCGTTTCTGGCCATGTTCATCGACAGCATCACGGTCGTGCTGTTTCTGGCGACCGTCACGCTGGAGCTGGCGCAGATCCTGTGCTTTGACCCCGTCCCGATGATCCTGTCGGAGGTCTTTTGCGCGAACCTCGGCGGCGCCGCCACCATGTGCGGCGATCCCCCCAACATCATCATCGGCACGGCGCTCGGCTATACGTTCACGGACTTCATCCAGAACACCGGCGTGATCGTCGGGATCTGCTTTGTGTTCGTGCTGCTGTTTTTCTGGCTGTGCTTCCGCAAGCCGCTCAAGGCGAGTGAGGCTGCCCGTCCGGCTGACGCCGTCTGCCCCGCCCCGGCGACCGCCATCGCCGACCGCAAGGCGTTCATCGCGGATGTGGTCGTGTTTCTCATCGCAGTCGCGCTGCTTGTGACACACGCGCAGACCGAGCTGACCGTCGCGTGCATCGGCGTGATCGTCGCAGCGCTGACGCTGCTCGTGACCGTGTGCACCAACGGCAGCACCGGCGTGAAGGAAGTGCTGCGCGGCGTGGACTACAAGACGCTGCTGTTTTTCATCGGCCTGTTCATCTCCGTCGCGGGACTGGAGCAGACCGGCGTGCTCAAGCTCATCGCGCAGTTCATCTCGAGCATCAGCGGCGGCAGCATCAAGGCCGTCATCGTCATCATCCTGCTGCTCTCGGCCGTGTGCAGTGCGCTGATCGACAACATCCCGTTCGCGGCCACCATGGTGCCGGTCATTCAGTCCATCGCGGCGACGCAGGGCATGGATCTGCGCGTGATCGCCTGGGCACTCTCGCTCGGCACCGACCTCGGCGGCAACGCCACGCCCATCGGCGCGTCGGCCAACGTCGTGGCCACATCCGTGTCGGCCAAGAGCGGCCACCCCATCAGCTGGGGCAAATACTGCAAATACTGCGTTCCGGCCACCGTACTGGTCATTGCGGTCTCGCTGGGATGCCTGTTTCTGAGATACCTGTGACCCTACTTTGAGAAAGGCGGTAACGCATCATGAAGCAAATCATCGTGACCGTCGGCCGTGAACACGGCAGCGGCGGCAAGTACATCGCCGAACAGATCGCCAGACAGCTCGGCATCGCGTTTTATGATAAGGAGCTGCTGCTGGCCAGTGTCTTCAACGCCGAGGACGCCGCGCGCTATGACGAGAAGCCGGTGCACCTGCTGTGGTCGCGCCGCATCGGCGAGAACTTCAACGCGCCGGAGGATGCCCTCGCACGCGAGACGTTCGAGCACATTCAGGAGCTTGCCGACAGCGGCGAGTCGTTCGTCGTGCTCGGCCGGTGCTCGGATTATGTGCTGCGCGCCAACCCGAACGCCGTGCACCTGTTCATCGCCGGAAAGCCCGACGTGAAGCGCCAGCGGCTCATGGAGGAAAAATCCCTCACGGCCGATCAGGCGGCGCAGGAGATGCGCCGCGTCGACCGCGACCGCAAGGCCTACCACAACTACTACTGCGACACGAAGTGGGGCGATGCGCGCGGCTACGACCTCGTCGTCAACAGCGGCAAGCTCGGCATCGAGAAAACCGTCGACACGCTTGTGGCCTACGTGCGCGCCTATCAGGCGAAAAACGAAACCGAATAAATCGCGCGGCGCCCCGGATGCCAGACATCCGGGGCGTTTGTACTGCTGCGCTGCGGTGCAGGCGCAAACAGTTCTTGACGAATCGGCAGCGCGGTTATATGATGGCATAAAACTCCATGCATGCGTGCTGCACTGGGAAAAGCCGCAAACACCGGTGCATGAAGTTTTTGTGCATCGTTTCCGGTTGCCCGCAGGGGCGAGGAAATGACACATTTCTTATTTTTGCATCGCAAAAAGCAGTTTTTCGCCGCAGACCTTGGAAAGGAGCAAGCATGAAAGTATCCCAACTCCCCTACCGGCGTGTAACGCGCGAGGAGATGACCGCCGGACTCCGGCACGTGATCGAGCGCGTGCGCGGCGCACGGAACGTCGAGGAGATCCTCGAAGCGCGCGCGGAATATCTCTCGCTCAAGACGGAGTACGATACGGCGCAGTCGCTGTCGTATATGCGCTATACGATCAACACCGTCGACCCGTTTTATCTGGCCGAGAAGGACTACTACGACGAGATCGGTCCGGAGATCGAAAACCTGGATCTGCAGTATGCCTCTGCCGTGCTCGACAGCCCGTTTCGAGCAGAGCTCGAGCAGGCGCTCTCGCCGATCCTGCTGCGCAGCATGGAGCTGCAGCGGCGGAGCATGTCCCCGGAGATCGTGGACGACATGGTCGAGGAGAACAAGCTCGTGAGCGAATATGCCCAGCTCATGGCGGGTATGCTCTTCCCCTTCCGGGGCGAACAGCTGCCGCGCCCGATGCTGATGAAATACGCCCGCAGCGCCGACCGCGCCACGCGCAGAGCTTGCTATGAGGCGCTCGGCACGACGCTGGCCGCGCACAGCGAGCAGCTCGACGGCATTTTTGACCGCCTCGTGCACGTGCGCGACCGGATGGCCAAAAAGATGGGCTATCAAAACTTCATCGAGCTCGGCTACTGCCGCATGGAGCGCATGTGCTACGATGTGCAGGCCGTGCAGACGTTCCGCGAGAACATCGTGCGCGACATCGTGCCGGTCGTGTCGCGGCTGCGGCTGGAAAACGCGAAGCGTCTCGGCATTGACACGTTCCGCCTCTACGACAACGAGGTCTTTACCCCCGGCGGCGATCCGACGCCCTGCGGCAAGGAGGCGCTCTTTGCCGCGGCGCAGAAGATGTACGACGGCATGGGCGACGTACCGGGCACGTTTTTCCGCATGATGTGCCAAAACGAGGCCTTCGACGTCGATGCGCGCCCGAACAAGTGGGGCGGCGGCTACTGCACGGAGTTTGTCAAGTACCATCAGCCGTTCATCCTCGCAAACTTCAACGGCACCTCCGGCGACGTGGACGTCGTGACGCACGAGGCCGGCCACGCGCTCAACGCCTACCTGATCGCGAACAACCGCTTCGCGCTCGAGCTCGGCTGCGGCGGCATGGAGACCGCCGAGACGCACTCGATGAGCATGGAGTTTTTCGCCTGGCCGTATCTCGACGGCTTTTTCCCGCAGGCGGGCGATGCGCAGCGCTACCGCTTCCAGCACGCGCTTGATGCGCTGAGCTTTCTGCCCTACGGCACGATGGTGGACGAATTCCAGCACCGCGTCTACGCCGAGCCCGATCTCACCCCCGCCGGGCGCAACGCCATCTGGCTGGAGCTGGAGGCGAAGTACCGTCCGCACATCGACCAGCGCGGCATCCCGTATCTCGAGCGCGGCACCCGCTGGCAATACCAGATGCACATCTATGAGACGCCGTTTTACTACATTGACTACTGTCTTGCGCAGACGGCGGCGTTCCAGTTCCTGCTCGCGTCGCAGACCGACTACGCCGATGCCTTCGCCCGCTACCTGCACCTGTCGGAGCAGGGCGGCGAAAAGCTCTGGACGGAGCTGCTGACCGAAGCCGGCTTCCGCTCCCCGTTCGAGCCGGGCGCGCTCGCGCAGCTCGCCGCACAGGTCGAGCCGCTCATCCGCCGGCAAAACATCTGAAAAAGGAGGACGCCCCGATGTACGAACTGAATCAGGTATCCGGAAACAGCTACTATATCCAGAGTCCTGCCAAGATCGGCCTTGTGCGCCTGAATGACACCGACGTCTGCCTCATCGACAGCGGCAACGACAAGGAGGCCGGACGCAAGGTGCGCCAGCTGCTCGACCAAAACGGCTGGCATCTGACCGCCATCTACAACACGCACTCCAACGCCGACCACATCGGCGGCAACCAGTACCTGCAGAACCAGACCGACTGCAGGGTCTATGCCCCCGGTATCGAGTGCGATCTCACGCGCCACCCGCTGCTCGAGCCCGCGTTTCTCTACGGCGGCTATCCGCCGAAGGAGCTGCGGCACAAATTCCTCATGGCCAAGCCCAGCGACGCGCAGGAGCTGACTGCGGCGTGCCTGCCGGAGGGGTTTGAACTGCTGCAGCTGCCGGGGCATTTTTTCGACATGGTGGGCTTTCGCACGCCGGACGACGTGGTGTATCTGGCCGACTGCCTGTCGAGCCGCGAGACGCTGGAAAAGTATCAGATCGGCTTTCTTTACGACGTCGCAGCGTACCTGAACACGCTCGAGACGGTCAAGTCGCTCCGCGCGCGTGCATTCGTGCCGGCGCACGCCGCCGTGACGGAAAACATCGTGCCGCTCGCGCAGTACAACATCGACAAGGTGCTCGAGATCGCGGACATCATCACCGGGCTCTGCCGCACCCCGCAGACGTTCGAATCCGTGCTGCAGCAGCTGTTCCGGCGCTTTGATCTTGTGATGGATTTTGAGCAGTACGCGCTCGTCGGCAGTACGGTGCGCTCCTACCTCGCGTGGGGGAAGGACACCGGCCGGCTGCAGGTCATCTTTGACGATCACCGCCTGCTCTGGCAGCAGGCATGAAGTACAGATAAAAAAGTCTCCGCATCCGGTTAGATGCGGAGACTTTTTTCATTCCAGAAGCCCGTACTTTTCTTTCACGCGCGCAAGCTTGCTCAGGAGCGGCTTGTACAGCACGAGCAAAAACACCGCCGTGCTGCACGCATGGATGAGGTTGAACACAACCCCGGATGCGCACGTTGCAAGCCAGAGCTGCCACGAGGGCGCGGCATTATACATGAGCATGCTCGCCGTGTCAAGCAGCACGCCGTAGAGCACGAACACAGACAAAAAGCCGTAGATCAGCAGCGGCACAAGGCGCACCCTGCGCCCCGAAAACAGCACGCCGCCGACAAAGCCCACGAGCCCGAAGCCGAGCATCTGCCACGGTGTCCACGGTCCCTGACCGAAGAAAAAGTTCGAGATCAGGCCAGCCGCCGCGCCGGTGACGAAGCCCGCCTCCGGCGTGAAGGCCACCGCCGTGAGGATCACGATCGCGCACACGGGCTTACACTGCGGCAGCCAGTAAAACGCCGCGCGCCCGGCCACGGCCAGTGCCGTCATCGTCGAGAGCAGCACGAGCTCGCGCGCCTGCGGTCTGCGCCCCTCAAAGCGCAGCACGAACGGCACGAACATCAGCCCCACGAGCAGCAGCGACGTGAGGTAGTATTTGCGCTCGTCCCACACGCACACGAACACCGCCATCAACGCCGGGATCGCCAGAAGCAGGATCGCCAGCGCGGCCCATGTGCGGCGCGTCAGTCTGCGAGACATTGCACGACCTCCTCGCACAGCACCGCGCCGGGTGCAGCGGTGCGCGCGATGCGCGCCGCCGCCGTGGTGTAAAAATAATTGCCGGAGAAAAACGCGCGCGGATCGTTTTCCGTCACGACCTCGCCGCGAAAGAGCAGACCGCAGCGGTCGGCATACTGCGCGCAAAACTCCACATCGTGGCTCACGATGCACACAGCCGTGCCCTGCGCGCAGAGGGTACGCAGCAGCGCACCAAATTCCGCCTTGAACGCGCCGTCCATGCCCTTGGTCGGCTCGTCAAGCAGCAGCACGCGCGGCTGCATGAGCAGCACCTTCGCCAGCGCGGCACGCTGCTGCTCCCCGCCCGAGAGATCAAACGGGTGCCGCTCGAGCAGCGGCGCGAGCGCCATCTGCTGCACGACCGTGTCCACCAGCGCGGCATCCCTGCCGAGCGACGCGAGGTCGGCGCGCACCGTGTCCGCCGTGAAGAGCGTGCGCGGGTCCTGCGGCACGGCGGCGATGCCGTCGCGCAGGGGCTGGAGCGCGCGCTGTTTTTTTCCGTCCAGATACACGCTGCCGCGATACAGACGCAGCTGCCCCGCAAGCACGCCGAGCGCCGTCGTCTTGCCGCCGCCGTTGCTGCCGGTGAGCGCGTAGAGCTCGCCCGGGCGCAGCGTGAGTGAAAAACCGCGCAGCACGTCCGGCGCGTTCTGCGCATAGCGAAACCAGCCGTCGCGCACGGTCAGCACGGGCTGTGCCTGTGCGGGGGCACTTTTCGCCTCCGACAGCGGATGCTGCGCATAGCCGCGCAGATATGCCCGCCCCTCGCGCACGGTGAGCGGCAGGTGCTCCGGTGCGCCGAGTGCGGCGGCGATGCGCGCCGCCGTAGGCATGGCAGAGAAGATCGGCCGGCTGCGCACGGCGGCTGCCGCAGTGCGCGGTGCACCGGATGCAAGCAGCCGTCCCCGCTCGAGCACGATGAGGTGGTCGGCCAGCGGCACGGCCTCCTCCAGCCGCTGCTCGGACAGCAGGATCGTGAGACCGAGCTCCTCGTTGAGCTTGCGCAGCGTGTGCAAAAACGTGCTCGCCGCGATGGGGTCGAGCTGGCTCGTCGGCTCGTCCAGAATGAGCACATCCGGCCGCATGACCACGACGGAGGCGAGGTTGAGCATCTGCTTTTGCCCGCCGGAGAGCGTGTGCACGTCGCGCTCGAACCAGTCGGCAATGCCGAAATAGCTCGCCATCTCGGCGACGCGCAGTCGCATGGTTTTTTCGTCGCAGCCGAGGCTCTCGAGCCCGAACGCAAGCTCGTGAAACACCTTGTCCGTCACGATCTGATCGTCCGGATGCTGGAGCACGAAGCCGATGCGCCGCGCCTGCTCGGCAAACGGGATGTCTTTCAAAAGCGCGTCTCCAAAGCGCACCGTGCCGCCGGTCTCGCCATGCGGCGTAAGGCAGGTCTTGAGCTGGCGCAGGAGGGTCGACTTGCCGCTGCCGCTCTCGCCGCAGAGCACCGTGACCGCGCCCTCGGGGATCGTGAGCGTGAGATCGTCGAGCGCCGGGCGCGTCTGCCCCGGATAGGAAAATGTCAGATGTTCGAGCGCAAACGACGCCATGTCAGCGCCTCCTTTCCATCGAGCAGCAGCGGCAAAAAGCACAGCAGCGCAAAGCACGCCGCGCACACCGCGCCGAGCGCGCCGGCGCTGCCGATGTGCATCGACGGGTAATAGCGCACATACAGCGCGCCGCGGCCGATGCCCACGCACACGCCCGCAAGCGCGAGCGCAAGCACGGCGCTGAGCAGGCCGTCGCGCCGGGTGAAGCGGTAGTTGCCGAAATACGTTCTTCTGCCGGCGCCGTAGCCCCGGCTCTTCATGGAGTCCGCCGCCGTGATGCCGCTCTCGAGCGCCCACGAGACGGTGACGGACAGCACGCGCGCACCATTGCGCAGCCGCTGCCACGCACTGCCCTCACGCGTACCGCAGCCGAGCGATGCCTGTGCCGCAGCGACGGCGCGCATATGCGCCGTGAACTTCGGCACGAAGCGCAGCGCCATGCTCAGCAGCAGGGACGCGCCCGGCAGCACGCCGCCGAACACGTACAGATATTTATCCGCCGTCATGACCGCGCTGCAGCACTGAAACCACAAAATCATGGCCGCGAACATCGCCGCCGCAGCCGCGCCGTAGCACAGAGCCTCGCGCGTGACGGGGTTGCCGTTGGGCAGATAAAACAGCATCGTCACGCCCGCGTGGTTGAACAGTGCATTGAGCGCCGCCATCAGCACCAGAAACGGCACGAGCCGGCCGAGCGTCCGCCACAGGCTGCGCCAGCCGCGCAGCAGCGCGCAGTAGCCCAGCGCGCCCAGCAGGCTCAGCGCCAGAAACACCGGGTGCAGCACGAACATCGTCAGCAGCAGCACCGCCGCAAAATAGCAAAAGGTCAGCGCCGGATGCAGCGCCGAAAAAGAATCAGTCATGGTTCTCCTTGCCGGGCGCCGACGTCGCGCCCAAGATCACAGGTATAGCTCCAGACGACGGTGTCGCCGTCGTGCAGCGTGCAGCTGCTGCAGCCATAGTCCGGCCAGACGCCGTTGACACTGTACATCCAGCCGGAGAGGTTGCCGCAGTCGAATTCGTAGAGGTTGCCGATGCCCTCGATGTAGGCGCTGTTGTACGCAGGCGTCCAGTTCGACTCCATGTGGATGCCCTGCGCCCGGCAGACCCGCTGCAGCACGTCAAACACCGTGTCGCCCTCAGAAAAGGCGACCACCGTCTCCGGCAGGAGCACGCCGTCGGCCGGGACGATCTCCGCCTTGCCGGGGCTCAGATCGTCCATGTGCCCGAGCACCGTGGCGCATTCGATCGTCACCGTGCAGTGCAGCGCGCCGTCACTGTCCGGCTGCGCACCGCAGGCAGTACATAGCACCAGCAGCAGGCACAGCAGCAGGCAAGCAATGCGCCGCTTACCCACGGCGCACCGTCCCGCCGGCGACCGTGAGCGTGGCCGCTGCCGAGGCGAGGCTCTCGGTCTCGTCCGCGGCGGCAAGCACCGCGTCCGTCACCGTCAGCGCCGACTCCGTCACACCGTCGGCCAGCCGAAAGTGCAGGCGCACGAGCACGCTGCCGGTCGATGTGGCCAGCGCAGCCCCCTCCTCCGGCAGACACAGCGCACGCGCGCTGCCGGTCTCGTTTGCGCGCGCGGGATCGCTCTCCCACTCCGGGAGGCTTCCCATCACGAGCGGGATGTCCCCGTCGTCCGTGCCGAGAAAGGTCAGCTGCGCCGGGTCGAAGGCCACGGCGATGCTCGCCGCCCCGTAATGTCCGCCGTCCGGCAGACCGGTCAGCTCCACATCGACTGTGCACACACCGTCGGCATCCGCCGGCGTGCACACGAGCGTCAGCGTGGGGTCAACATCCGCGTCGCTCTTTTGCCGCAGCGCGATGCACAGCACCACGATCGCCGCGACAAGCAGGACGCTGAGCGCAATGGCAAGATTCTTTTTTGTCCGGAAAGACTTCATGTTTCGTCCTCCTGCGCTGCGGGCAGCGCCGTATCGTACACAAAGCTGTCGGCCACCGCGCGCACATCCTGCGCGTCCACGCAGCCGTTGAGATCCGCATCCATCGCCAGCAGCACGTTCGCCGCCGGAGTCGTCTCCCCGGCGCAGGCCGTGCGGATGGCCAGCGCATCCTGCGCGTTGATGACACCGTCACCGTTGACATCGCCGACGGTGAGCACGGCAGGCTTCCCGCTTGCCGCGGTGTAGCTTGCCGGGTCATTGAGCGCGTCATCCGTCACATCCGGTGCGAAGAGCCACACCCACGTCGGCGTGCCGCTGCGCTCGGACAATACGGGGCTGTAGAGCAGCTGCGTCCCGTCGGAAAACGTGACGGTGCTGTCCGCCGACGCATCCGGCGGGCACACCGCGACCGTGCGGTATCCTGCCGGGATGAGGCCGCTGCCGTCCGCCGTGCAGAGCACGCGCGCGATCGACGCGCCGGGCTCGGCAGGCGTCTCGACCGTGGGCGTGTCCGTCTCCTGATAGAGGCTGCTCTGCCCGCGGCGCAGACGCGACACGGCCACAAGCGCATACACCGCCTGCTCGGTGGCAAGGCTGTTCACGCTGCCGGAGGCCGTGTGGCGAAAGGCGGCCGCGCCCGCATCATAAAACGTCAGCAGCGCATCGACCGCCGAGCCGCCGTCCTTGACAAAGCGGCTGTCCGTGTCCGGATCGATGCCCAGCGCCGTGCACGCGACGATGACCTGCGCGGCGCTCTCGGCGTTCACAACGCCGGATGAAGCGAAGTCCCCGTCGCCGGTCTGCATCGCCGAGAGCACATCCAGACCGCGCGTCACGGCCGCCGCGACCGCCGCCTCGGAGCGGTAGGCCGCCAGCGCCTGTAGCGCCATGGCCGTCATGTCCGGGTCAGCAGCAGAGCCGCCGAACGCCCAGCCGCCACCGGAGCACTCGGCGCTCAGGATCGCATCCACGCACTGACGGCGCACCGCGCTGCCGGGCAGGTAATTGCGGCTGTCGAGCGCGAGCAGCGCGAAGATGGGTCCGTTGATGCCCTGATTGCTCACCCATGCAAAATCCGCATACGGCGCGGTCAGATCGCACCCGCCGACCTGCGCCGCGTCGCGCCCGATGGCGGACAGGGCGAGGATGACGCGCGAATTGTCCGTGGACTTGTAGGCGTTGAGCGCGCCGTCGCGCCCGGACGCCGCCGTCAGCTCCGGCACTTTGGCCGCGAGGTCTGCGTAATAGCGCGCAAAATAGTCGCTGTCCGCGGTGAAATAGCCGCCGCGCGCGAGACCGAGCACCGTCCACTCATCACCATAGCCCGGCGACGGGACGGCGAAAGCCTGCCGCGCCAGCGCAGCCGAGAGCACAGGCTGCACATCCGCAGCCTGTGCCGCCGGGACCGGCAGCACCGTGCAGATGAGCACCAGCGCCAGGATCAGTGCCAAAGATCGTTTGTCTGCTTTCATCGTTTGCCTCCTAAGGGGATATCGAAAACGCGCAGCGCACTGCGCGCACCTGCTTTGAAATCACGCATCATTATAACAGCCGCCCACTGCAAAATCAACGCTCTGCGACATTTCCCGCACCGGGAAACGCCGCTTTTTTCCGCCCGCTTTCCCCCGGCGGCTTTTGCGCATTTTCCCGCGCGCGGCGTGATACGATAGCACCATGGACGTCATCTATCTCGATCGCCTGTTCGGGCTCAATCTGCTCCTCGACTACTGTCTTGTGCTCGCGTCCGCACGCGTGTGCGGCGTGGTGCTGCACCGCGCTCGGTATCTGCTCGCAGCGCTCACGGGCGCGCTGTACGCAGCGGTCATGGTGCTGCCCGGGTGCGGCTGGCTCGGCAGCGGCGCGATGAAGCTCGCGCTCGGCGCGGCCATGGCGCTCATCGCCTTCGGCGGCGAGGCGCACTGGGCGCGGTGCGCAGTGGTATTTTTCGCGGTGTCCGCCGCGTTCGGCGGCGCGGTATACGCAGCGAGCATGCTCGCGGGCGTGTCGCCGGGCAGCGGTGCGCTCGTGACGGTGTCCGGCCGGGTGCTGGTGCTGTCGTTTGCCGTGTGCTATGCGGCCGTGTCGACGGTGTTCCGGCGGCGGGCAAAGACCGCCGCGCGCGAAGTGCGCACCGTGACGGTCACACTCGCCGGGCGCAGCACGACCGTCCGCGCTCTGCGCGACAGCGGAAACGACCTGCATGACCCGGTGTCGGGTCTGCCGGCGGCCGTGGTCGAGCGCGCGGCGGTGCTGCCGCTGTTTCCGGCGCTGCACGCGCTGCCGGACGACGCGGTGCAGGCGCTGTCGGTGCTCGGCGCGCTGCCGGAATGTACCGGACGGGTCGTGCTGCTGCCGTACCGCGCGGTGGGCGTGACGGGTGCGCTGCTGCCGGCGTTTCGGCCGGACAGCGTGATGATCGACGGCGCGCCGGAGCCGATGCTGCTGGCCCTGAGCGCGCAGGCACTCACATCCGACGGGGCATTTTCCATGGTGCTGCCGCCAAAAAGCTGAGGAGGGGTTTTCGTGCCAAGACTACTGGAAAGACTGCACACGCTCTGGACGGCGCTGCGGCTGCGGCTGCGCGGCGGTGCGCCGGGGGTGTTTTACATCGGCGGGAGCGATACCATGCCCGCCCCGCTCGACCGCGAGGCCGAGCAGCAGGCCATCCGCGCACTCACCGCCGGGAGCGAGGACGCCGCGTCCCTGCTCATCGAACACAACCTGCGGCTGGTGGTGTACATCGCACGCCGGTTTGAAAACACCGGCATCCACATCGAGGATCTGATCTCGATCGGCACGATCGGTCTCGTCAAGGCCATCCACACCTTCAAGCCGGACAAGAACATCAAGCTTGCGACCTACGCCTCGCGCTGCATCGAAAACGAGATCCTCATGTATCTGCGCAAATGCAGCGCGCAGAAAACGGAGGTGAGCATTGACGAGCCGCTCAACACCGACTGGGACGGCAATGAGCTGCTGCTCTCGGACATCCTCGGCACGGACGCCGACGCCGTGAGCCGCCCGCTCGAGGACGACGCCGAGCGCACCATGCTCCTGCACGCCATCGAGACGCTGTGCGAGCGCGACCGGCGCATCATCCTGCTGCGCTTCGGCATCGGCGGCACGCACGAGGCGACGCAAAAGGAGGTCGCGGATCTGCTCGGCATCTCACAGAGCTACATCAGCCGGCTCGAAAAGCGCATCATCGTGCACCTGCGGCAGGAGATGCTCCGGCAGATGCAGTGCTGAAAACGTCCAAAGCGGCGGCTCCGGTCAGAGCCGCCGCTTCATTTCTCATTTTTTCACGCGGCACTGAATCCGCTGCACACCGCAAAAGAGCAGAAACACCACGAGATCGACCACCACGACGCTCGCGCCTGACGGCGTCTCGAACACGTAGGACAGCACCATGCCCAGCAGGAAGTTCACCACCGACACCACGGCCGCGCAGATCGTGACCGAGCGGAACGTGCCGAACACGCGCATGGCCGTCAGCGCCGGGAAGATGATGAGGCTCGAGATGAGCAGCGCGCCCATCATGCGCATACCGAGCACGATCGTGACCGCCGTGAGCACCGCAAGGAGCATATTGTACGCCTGCGTGTGCACGCCCGTCGCGCGCGAGAACGTCTCGTCAAAGGTGACGGCGAAAATGCGCGGATAGCACAGCACGAACAGCGCCAGCACAGCCGCCGACAGGATCAGGCTCAGGCGCAGATCGGCCGACGACAGCGACAGGATGCTGCCGAACATATAGTTATTCACGTCGGTATTCATGCCGCTCGTGACGGATACGGTCATCACGCCGATGGCCAGCGCGCTGCTCGAGAGCAGCGCGATCGCGGCGTCACCCTTGAGCTTGCCGCTCTGCGACAGGCGCAGCAGCAAAAACGCCGCCACGACCACGACCGGCACTGCCACCGCCAGCGGCGCAAGATTGAACGCCGTTGCGATCGCAAGTGCGCCGAAACCGACATGGCTCAGCCCGTCGCCGATCATGGAGTAGCGCTTGAGCACGAGCGACACGCCCAGAAGCGATGCGCACAGCGACACCAGCACGCCCACCACGAGCGCGCGCACGAGAAACGGATACGACAGCATCTCCAGAATGATCTTCATACCTTCCGCCCTCCCAGGAAACGGCGCGCGGCATCGCTCTGCTTATAGTCCGCCGCCGTGCCGTAAAACAGCTGCTGATGGCCGAGGTGCAGCACGTGCGTGGCATAGCGCAGCGCGGCGTCAATGTCGTGCGTGACCATGATGACGGTGATGTCGTTGCAGAGGTTGACGAGCTTGATGAGGTTATACAGTTCCCCCGTCGCCACGGGGTCAAGCCCCGTGACCGGCTCGTCGAGCAGGAGGAGCTTGCGCGTGGCGCACAGGGCGCGCGCGAGCAGCACGCGCTGCTGCTGGCCGCCGGAGAGCGCCTGATAGCTGTGGTGCGCCAGATCCTCGATGCCCATGCGCTCCATATTTTCCTGCGCACGGGCGCGGTCGGCGCGGGAATAAAACGCGCGGCCGCGCATCTGGTTGATGCAGCCCGAGCGTACGACCTCCGCCACGCTTGCCGGAAAGTCGCGCTGGAGCTGCGTCTGCTGCGGCAGGTAGCCGATCTCGTTGCGCACGAGTCCGTCGCCGAGCGTGATGCTGCCCTGCTCCGGCGCCTTGAGACCGAGCAGTCCCTTGATGAGCGTGGACTTGCCCGAGCCGTTTTCGCCGACCACACACAGCAGATCGCCGCGCGAGACCGTGAAGTTCACGTCGCGCAGCACCGTCTGCCCGTCATAGCCGAGACAGACGTGTTCACAAGTAATGAGTGCCATTCAGTTCAATGCCTCCCGCAGCGCCTGTACGTTGCGCTCCATGAGCTGCAAATACGTTGCGCCGTTTGCAAATGCCTGCGCCGTCACGTTGTGACAGGTCGCAAATTCCAGTTTTTTCGCGCCCGTGGCCTCACAGATCGTGTCGGCGAGCTTGCCGTTCGAGAGCTCGATCGTGAACACGACCGGGATGCCCTCCGCGCGCACCTTGTCGATCAGAAATGCCACCGTGGCAGCCGACGGCTCGGCCGCGTCCGCGCAGCCGGGATAGGCCGCATAGTAGTCCAGTCCGTAGGCGTCGGCAAAATACCGCAGTGGGAAGCGGTCTGCAAAAACCACCGTTTTTCGCGCAGCATTCTCCACTACATCCTGAAATTCCGCGTCAAGGCGGTCAAGCTGCTCCACATAGTCCCCACAGCGCTGCGCATACTGCGCCGCGTGCGCGCTGTCCGCCGCCGAGAACGTGTCGCACAGCTTCCGACAGATGCGTGCGGCGTTGCGCGGAGACGTCCAGACGTGCTCATCGAGTTCTTCCTCGTCCTGCGCGTCCTCGTCATCATCATGGTCGTGGCCGTGCCGTTCGGCCTGCATTCCCTCGACGGTTTCCTCGTGCAGCAGCTCAACGCAGTCCATGAGCGTCACGACACGCAGATCGGGGTTATCCACTCCCTCGAGCACCGTCTGCACCCACGCATCCGACTCGCCGCCGACGTAGATGAACACATCGGCATTGCGGATGGCGATGATGTCCTTCGGCGTCGGCTCATAGGCGTGCACCTCGCAGCCGGGGCGCAGCAGCATCGTGACCGACACATCGTCCCCGCCGACCTGCCGCGCAAAGTCATAGGGCGCAAAGATCGTCGTGACGACATGGAGCTTGCCATCGTCTGCATCCGGGTTTTTCTGCACCGCGCAGCCGGACAGCGCCGACACCGCCAGCACAGCCGAGAGCAGCACACATAAGATCTTACGCATGGCCGTCACGCTTTCTGCCGCAGGCGGCGCACGTGCCGTAGATCGTCGTGCTGCGGCCGTCGACCGTGAAGCCCGCCGCGCGCAGCAGGTCTGCCTGCAGCGCGTCGGAGACGCCGGTGTCAAGATGGATCAGTCGCCCGCAGCCGACGCATTTTAAGTGCAGGTGCGCATCGCAGTGACCGGGATCCATGGCCTGATAGGCCGCGCTCCCGCCGCTCTCGGGCGCGAAGCGGCGCACCGTGCCCTCCTCAACCAGGCGGTCAAGCGCGCGGTAGACCGTGCTGCGTCCGGGGGCAGCGTCGCCCATGGCCGCGAGCAGCTGCTCGACCGTGAACTGCTCGTCCGCGTGCGCAGACAAAAACGCCAGCAGCGCACAGCGCTGCTGCGTGTGATAACTGTTTCGCATGATTCGCCTCCAAATCGGGAATCAGTCCCGAATTCAAACCGTAGCATACACGCACTTTGCCCGTCTGTCAAGGGAAAACTGCAAAAATCCCGCCGGACGCAATGTCCGGCGGGATTTCCAACTTCCAATTCAGGCAAGGGCGGCTTCCGGCTCGCCCGCGTCACCGAGCGCATCACTGATGAACTGCGGCACCTGTTCGCGCGTCATACCAAGCGCAACGGCCAGCTCCCCGTGGAGCATCTCCTCGGCGCGCTTCATATAGCGCTCGTCGACGAGGCCGAGCTTCTTGCCGCGCTCGATCATCCGGCAGCGCTTGGCGCGCACGTCCTTGATCAGCTGCAGAAGGTCAGCACAGGTATAGTTCTGGAGGCAGTGCTGATAGTGCTCATTGAGAAAACGGAGATTGGCGTTTTCATAGACCTCCGCGGTCATCGCCGGGATGCGGTCAATGAGCGCCAGCGCCTCCTCGCGCGAGATCACCGGGCGCATGAACACCTTGCTGTCCACCGGCGTGAACACCTTCCCCTCGCGGTAAATGGGCGCAAGCGTATAGTAATCGCGGTGCTTGTCCACACCGGAGATCTTCGGCGTGCCGATCTCCTCCACGCGGCAGACGCCCTCGTTTCCATACACGATCAATTGACCAATCTCGTACATTTGACTATCCTTTCCTCCGCCAGGCCTCAAAAACAAACAAATCGGGCGGCCATGCGGCCGCACTGCGGCCGCAAACCTGCCCCCTTGAAGTAGTGTAACACAAATTTTGAGAAAATGTAAGCTTTTTTTCATTTAGGTCTTGATTTTTTTGTGAAACCGGATAGAATAAACAATTTACAGAGCAAAACGACGCAATGGGCGCGCACATTTGCCGCCAAAGGGAGGAAGAACGGAATGCAGATCGAATGGCGCCGCATCTGGAAGGTACTGCTGGGCTGCGTGTGCACCGCCGCCGGTATCGCCCTGCTCACCTGCGGGCAGCTCGGCTGGGGTCTTACCGCGCTGGAGGCGGCCGTGCTGCTGCTCGCATTGCAGTACGCACCGCGCGGCACGCGGCTTTGGAAAACGTGGTGGTTCGTGGAGCTGGTGCTCGCGCTCGCCGTCACGGCGGGATGTGCAGGTGTCGCCACCGTCCGCGAGGTGCGCTCGCCGGCGCAGGCCGTCGTCATCACGACCGAGCGCAGCGTGCCGCCCGAGACAGCAGCCCCGGTGCCGACCGCCGCACCCAAACAGCCGCAGACGACCGCCGCAGCGGATGCCGCCTACATCGGCAACCGCAACTCCATGAAGTATCACCGCGCCGGCTGCAGATACGCAGCGCAGGTCAAAGCAGAAAACCGCATCGGCTTTGACAGCGCCGAGCAGGCGCTGACCGCGGGCTACACACCCTGCGGCGCGTGCAAGCCGTAAACAGCAGAAAACCGCGCTCCCGTGTTTCGGGAGCGCGGTTTTTCAGACTGTCAAAAAATATTACTTTTTGACAAAGGGGCTTGCGGCCTGACTGCAGCTTACGCCTGCAGATCCGGATAGAGCGGGAAGCGCGCGCACAGGTCGAGCACCTGCGCCCGCACGGACGCAACGGCGTCCTCGCCCTCATCGACCAGACGGCAGATGAGCGCGCCGATCTGACGCATCTCCTCCTCGCCCATGCCGCGGGTCGTGACGGCCGGCGTACCCAGACGCACGCCGCTCGTGACGCGCACGGACTGCGTCTCGTTCGGGATGGTGTTCTTGTTGGCGGTGATGTTCGCCGCGTCGAGCAGATCCTGCATCTGCGCACCGGTGCGGCCGCGGCTGAAAACGTCGGCCAGCATGAGATGATTATCCGTGCCGCCGGAGACCAGACGGATGCCGCCCTGCTGCAGCGTCTCGGCGAGCACGGCAGCATTCTTGACCACCTGCTGCTGATAGGTGCGGAAGGCCGGCTGCAGCGCCTCACCGAAGCAGACCGCCTTGCCGGCGATGACGTGCATGAGCGGGCCGCCCTGCGTGCCGGGGAAGACGGCGCTGTCGATCTTTTTTGCCAGCTCGTCGCGGCAGAGGATGATCGCACCGCGCGGGCCGCGCAGCGTCTTGTGCGTCGTGCAGGTGACGACGTCGGCATACGGCACGGGGCTCGGGTGCACGCCTGCAGCGACCAGACCGCCGATGTGCGCCATGTCGACCATCAGGTACGCGCCGACGGAATCGGCGACCTGACGGAAGCGCGCAAAGTCGATCACGCGCGGATACGCGCTCGCACCGGCGATGATGAGCTTCGGGCGGACCTCCTCGGCCGTGCGCGCAAGCGCCTCATAGTCGATGGTCTCGGTCTCGGGGTCAACGCCGTAGAAATGCGCCTCAAAATATTTCCCGGACAAAGACGCCTTGCTGCCGTGCGTCAGATGTCCGCCGTGGGAGAGGTTCATGCCGAGGATCCGGTCGCCCGGCTGCAGCAGCGCCGCATACACGGCCATATTCGCCTGCGAGCCGGAGTGTGGCTGGACGTTTGCGTGGTCCGCGCCGAACAGCCGCGTCACGCGCTCGATCGCCAGGCGCTCGACCTCATCGACGTACTCGCAGCCGCCGTAGTAGCGCGCGCCGGGATAGCCCTCAGCGTATTTGTTCGTCAGGTGGCTGCCAACAGCCTCCATGACGGCCTGACTCGTGAAATTCTCGGACGCGATCAGCTCCAGATGGTCGCGCTGGCGCTCCAGCTCGCGCGCCATGGAAGCATACAGCTCCGGGTCTGCCTGCATCAGGTGTGCATAATCCATATCGGGAACCTCCGTTATTGTCAATTTTCGCCCTATTAGTGTATCATGGATCCCATGTATTTTACAAGTGGACGCGGCATAGATTAAAGTATCCCGTTTTTCTCCGAGGTGAGGCAAGTTGAACAAATGGAGCGCGCTGCGCCCTTATCTTTTCTTCGTCGTGCTCGCGCTGGCCGTCGGCGGCGCGGCAGGTGCCGCCGCACGCGCGGGCATGGATGCCTACGACCTGCTGACCAAGCCGCCCGCCACACCGCCGGACCGGCTGTTTCCGGTCGTGTGGACGCTGCTCTATCTGCTCATGGGCATCGCCATGGGGCGCGTCTGGCGCGCCGCCTCCGGCAGTGCGCGCAGGCAGGCTGCCGCACTCTGGTGCGTCCAGCTCGGCGTCAACGGTTTTTGGCCGGTGGTGTTTTTTCTGTGGCAGGAGCACGGCGCGGCGTTTTTCCTGCTTGCGGGGCTGATCGCGCTCGTGCTGGCGATGAGCGCGCAGTTTTCCCGCCGCGATCCGGCGGCCGCGTGGCTGTGCGCGCCGTACCTCCTGTGGCTGCTGTTCGCGGCATATCTGAACCTCGGCGTCTGGCTGCTCAACCGGTGAAGTCTGGGTAAAGGTCCTGCAAAGATTGTGTTTGCATGGGGCAGCAGATTGTGGTAAACTGCCCCAGAGGAGGGAAGCATCCCATGAAAAAACCAATCAAGATCATTCTGATCGTCCTGGCTGTTATCGTCGGTCTGTTCGCCGCGCTGCTCATCTGGCTGACCGCCACGCAGCTCAACGTCAAGACGGAGACCGCCGTCGTAACGCGCGGCGACAACAGCACCGCCGCCTTCGCCCCGGGCGACGAGGTGTCCATCCTGTCGTGGAACGTCGGCTATGCCGGTCTGGGCGAAGAGTCCGACTTCTTTATGGACGGCGGCAAGCAGACCCGCGCGCCGAGCAAGGCCATCGTGGAGAAGAACATGGACGGCATCGTCGCGACCGTGCAGGGCATGGCCGCCGACTTCACGTTCCTGCAGGAGATCGACGCCGGCCCCTCGACCCATGCCTACGGCATTGAGGAGGCAGGCCGCCTGCGCACCGAGACGCAGCTGGACAGTGCACATGCCCTGAACTACAAGTGTGCCTTCGTGCCCTACCCCATCCCGCCGATCGGCCGGGTGAACACGGGGCTCATGACGCTCTCGACCGCGCCGATCGCCTCGGCCGAGCGCATCGCGCTGCCGAGCCCGTTCAAGTGGCCGGTGTCGGTGGCAAACCTCAAGCGCTGCCTCATGCCCGTGTATATCGACCTTGAGGGTACGGATGCGCAGCTCGTGCTCGTCAATCTCCACCTTGAGGCGTATGACGACGGCGAGGGCAAGGCCGCGCAGACCGCCGCGCTCACGTCGTTCCTCGAGCAGGAATACGCCAAGGGCAACTACGTCATCGCCGGCGGCGACTTCAACCAGACCTTCCCCGGCGGGCTGGACAAGTACCCGATCAAAAACGATGATCTCTGGACGCCCGGCATGCTCGACGACAGCATGCTGCCCGACGGCTGGCACTTCGCGTATGACACGTCCGTGCCGACCTGCCGCCTCGACAACCAGCCCTATGACGCCGAGAGCGAGGCCACGCAGCACTACGTCATCGATGGCTTCATCCTCTCGCCGAACGTGGAGCTGACGAGCGTGCAGACGCAGGATGATGGCTTCCGCTTCTCCGACCACAACCCCGTGCTGCTGAGCATCCGCCTGAAATAAGCACAATATTGCAAACGCCCGCTTCCAGTCGGAAGCGGGCGTTAGACTGTCAAAAAGTATTACTTTTTGACAAAGAGGTTTGCGGCCTGACTGCAGCGCACGCGCTGTCCGCCTTTGGCTGCCAGCGCGCACGTTTGCAGGCCGAGAAGTATTTTCTCAGCCGCACATGTCGCCTGAGAAAATGATCGGACTTTCTTTGCGCCTGCAGGCGCAAAATCTACGAGGTTTTTGCCGAATTGAATGCCCGCTTCCAGTCGGAAGCGGGCATTCAGTTTATTTATTCTGCGCGTTTTATTCTGCGCCGGTGATGCGCAGCTCACGGCAGGAGCCGGGGCCGAAGCGCGCCTCCATCGCCTGCCGGTAGGCGGGAAAGGCAGTACACGGCATGAGCGCCTGCACGCCCCCGGCAAAGCCGCCGCCATGCACGCGCCACGCACCCACCCCGTCGAGCAGCGCCGACGCGCAGGCGAGCCCCCGCGCAAGCCGGTCATCCCCGCCGGGGACCTGGATGTTGCGCAGCAGCTGCTCCGATGAGCGGCCGGAAGCGTTCATGAGGCGCAGGTACTGCGCGGCATCCCGGCGCGCGAGCGCGTCACGCATCTGCGGCACACGCGCGTTTTCGGCGAAAAAGTGCGCCGCGCGGTCGTCGGCAAGCCCCGGCTGCCGGTGGGCGAAAAAGTCCGCCGGGTCGACCTGCGAGAGCGTCTCGGCGCCGAAGCGCCGCGCAACGCTGTGCATATCGGCCGGGATCGCGGCGTAGGCCGCCGTCAGCCCTGCGTGGCTGCCGCCGGTGTCCGTCAGGCTGAGCGTGAGCCCCATGGCTGCAAACGGCGCCGCGACCGGAAGGATCTCCCCTGCGGCCAGATCGAGATACACCGCGCCGCTGCGCGCGCACGCCATCTGATCCATGAGGCCGGAGGGCTTTCCGAAGTGCCGGTTTTCCGCCTGCTGACCGAAGCGGGCAAGCTGCTCCGGCGTGAACGCGCCGCCGTTATAGAGCGCGTTGAAGATGCGGCCGACGAGGATCTCGAACGCGGCCGAGGACGACAGCCCGCCGCCTGTACGCAGCGCAGAGGAAGCCCACGCCTCGAAGCCGCCGATCTGCCCGCCGGCTTCCAGAATACTCGCCGCCACGCCGCGCACAAGCGCCCACGGCTTGCCATAGGCGCGCGCATCAACGCTCAGATCGTCAAGCGAGACGGTAAACGGGCGGTAGCCCCGCGAGTGGATGCACACGCGGCGGTCACGGCGGCGCGCGGCGCGCGCGCGGATGCCCACATCCACGGACGCCGCCAGCACGCGCCCGAGCTGGTGATCGGTATGATTCCCGGCCAGCTCCGTGCGGCCGGGGGCAAAAAATCGCTGCATGGTGTCCTCCTGATCCGATAAAAAGGCCGGCAGGCAAACTGCCCGCCGGCTTCCGTGCAAAAAAACTCAGTGCTTGCGCGCGAGCACCCGCTCGATGCCGCGCACAACGCCGGCAGCATCCACGCCGTATTTGGCGAGAAGCTCGGTGTACTTGCCGGTCTCGGTGAACGTGTCGGGAATGCCGACAAACTCCGTCGGCGCAGCCGCGCCGCCCCATGCGAGCACCTCCGCCACGGCGCTGCCGAGGCCGCCGTAGATGTTGTGCTCCTCGGCGGTAACGATCGCGCCCGTCTCCTGCGCGCAGCGCAGGATGAGCTCACGGTCGATGGGCTTGATGGAGTACATGTCCACCACGCGCACGGACACGCCGCGCTCGGCCATCTGCTCGGCCGCCTCGAGCGCCTTGTGCACAAGGATGCCGCAGGCGATGACGGTCACGTCCGTGCCGTCGCGCACGATCGCGCCCTTGCCGCACTCGAACTTCGTGTTCTCGTCATACAGATCCGGGTACACGTCGCGCGACAGGCGCAGGTACATCGGACCGTAGGTGTCGACGGCATACTTCGTCGCCCAGCGGGTGCTGGCCGCGTCCGACGGGACGAGCACGGTCATGTTCGGCAGCGAGCGCATGACGGCGATGTCCTCCGTGGCGTGATGCGTCGCGCCGTCGAGCGCGTCGGACATACCGCAGTAGGCGCCGCCGAACTTCACATTCAGGTTGCCGTAGCACACCTGCGCACGCGCCGAGATGAGACCCAGCGTCGTGAGAAAGACGGTGAACGTGTTCACGAACGGGATCTTGCCGGTCGTGGAAAGGCCCGCCGCCGTGGCGACCATATCAGACTCAGCAATGCCCATGTTGAAATGCCGCTCGGGATGCGCCTTGGCGAAAATGCCGCTCTTGGTAGAGCCGGACAGGTCGGCATCGAGCACGACGATATTCTCATTGGTATCGCCGAGCTCGGCGAGCACAGTGCCGTATACTTCACGAATGGATTTTCCCATCAGACGTTCCCTCCCAGTTCCTGCATTGCCTGCGCGAATTCCGCGTCCGGAATGGCCTTGCCGTGCCAAGCGGCCTTGCCCTCCATAAAGGACACGCCCTTGCCCTTGACCGTGTCGGCCAGGATCACGGTCGGCACGCCCTTGCAGGCGGCGGCAGCGTCGAGCGCGGCATCCAGCGCGGTCAGATCGTGCCCGTCGCAGCGCAGCACGTTCCAGCCGAAGGCGCGCCACTTGCCGGGCAGGTCGCGCAGCGGCATGATCTCATCGGTCGTGCCGTCGAGCTGCACCTTGTTCCAGTCGACGATGGCGGTGAGATTGTCGAGGCCGAACTTCACGGCCGAGGCAGCCGCCTCCCAGACGGCGCCCTCATCGAGCTCGCCGTCGCCGAGCACGGCATACACGCGCGCATCGGACTGATTGAGCTTCAGGCCGAGGGCGATGCCCTGTGCCGCGGCGAGACCGATGCCCAGCGGACCGGACGGCATATCCACGCCCGGCGTGCGCATACACGGGTGACCCTGCAGCGGGCTGCCGGTCTGGCGCAGCGTGTTCATGCTCTCGATGGGCAGAAAGCCCTTGCCGATCAGGTTGCGGTAGAGCATGGGCGCAGCGTGCCCCTTGCAGAGCACAAGGCGGTCGCGATTCGGGTCGTCGGGGTGCGCGGCGTCGACATGCATCCGCTGCTGGTACAGCAGCGTGAGGATCTCACAGGCAGACAGGCTGCCGCCCGGGTGGCCGGACTGTGCGCCGTGAATGGCCGTGAGTACGTCGATCCGATACTGACGGCAGAGCTCCTGGAGCTCAGCCGTGCGTTCCGGTGTCAAAGACATGGTAATTGTCCTCCTGTTTTGTGTTACATTATTAAGATACAACGACCGTATTTTGATGTCAACGGCACGAACTGGTTTTTTCGTGCCTTTTCCCTTGTTAATTTAATAATCGTTGCTTTCGCGCGGAACAATGGCTATAATTGAAAAGAATATATTTTGTTGTCTGCATCCCGCAGACCCATTCAGGAGGCGAGGTCAATGGACCCCAACAAGACGCTGAACATGACCATGCTCTGCGATTTTTATGAGCTGACGATGGGCAACGGCTATCTCGACCACAACATGCAGGATCGCATCACCTACTTCGATGTGTTCTTCCGCAGCGTGCCCGACGACGGCGGCTACGCCATCGCCGCCGGTCTCGAGCAGATCATCGACTACATCGAGAACCTACACTTCACCGACGAGGACATTGCCTATCTGCGCGGCCGGAAGCTGTTCAGCGAGGCATTTCTGGACTATCTGAAAAACTTCCACTTCACCGGCGACATCTGGGCCGTGCCGGAGGGCACGCCCGTGTTCCCGCGTGAGCCGCTCATCACGGTGCGCGCCCCGGCCATTCAGGCGCAGCTTGTGGAGACGTACCTGCTGCTGCAGATCAACCACCAGAGCCTGATTGCCACGAAGGCCAGCCGCATCTGCCGCGCCGCACAGGGACGCACGGTACTCGAGTTCGGCTCGCGCCGCGCGCAGGGTGCCGACGGGGCGATCCTCGGCGCGCGCGCCGCTTACATCGGCGGCTGTGCCGGCACCGCCTGCACGATCTCGGACGAGGTGTACGGCGTGTACGCCGGCGGCACGATGGCGCACTCCTGGGTGCAGATGTTCGACTCCGAGCTCGACGCCTTCCGCGCCTACTGCCAGACCTATCCTGACAACGCCACCCTGCTCGTGGACACCTACAACAGCCTGCAGTCCGGCGTGCCGAACGCCATCCGCGCCTTCAACGAGGTGCTCAAGCCGCTGGGCATCACGCGCTGCGGCATCCGCTTCGACTCCGGCGACATCGCCTACCTGACGAAAAAGGCGCGCAAAATGCTCGACGATGCCGGCTGGACCGACTGCAAGATCACCGTGTCCAACGCGCTCGATGAGCGCCTGATCGCGGGGCTGCTGCGGCAGGGCGCGCAGGTCGACAGCTTCGGCGTGGGCGAGCGGCTCATCACCGCGCGCAGCGAGCCGGTGTTCGGCGGCGTGTACAAGCTTGCGGCCGTCGAGGACGAGAACGGCAACATCATCCCGAAGATCAAGATCAGCGAAAACGTCGGCAAGATCACAAACCCGCACTTCAAGAAGGTCTACCGCTTCTACAGCAAGGACACCGGCATGGCCGAGGCGGATTACATCTGCCTGCATGACGAGGACGTGGACGACACGCAGCCGCTCGAGATCTGCGACCCCGACGCGACGTGGAAGAAGAAGGTGCTCACCGGCTTCACAGCGCGCGAGCTGCTCGTGCCCGTCTTCCGCGGCGGCGAGCTCGTGTACCAGAAGCCCTCGCTCGATGAGATCCGCACCTACTGCGCCGGGCAGCTTGCGACCCTGTGGCCGGAGGTGCTGCGCTTTGACTACCCGCACAACTACTACGTCGACCTGTCGGAAAAGCTGCTGAAGATCAAGCTCGACCTGCTCAACGCCGGCGGAAAGTCGCAGGGCTGAGGCATGGAGGCCGCTTCCCGCCGTCAGGCGATCCTTGACCGGCTGCGCACGGCCGACCGTCCCGTGAGCGCGTCCGCGCTCGCCGCCGGACTGAACGTCAGCCGTCAGATCATCGTGGGCGACATCGCGCTGCTGCGCGCAGGCGGCGCGGAGATCTCCGCCACACCGCGCGGCTACGTGCTGCCGCGGGCGACCGACGGCATCACGCGCACCATCGCCTGCCGCCACACGCTTGCGCAGACCGGGCAGGAGCTCGACATCCTTGTGGACAACGGCTGCACCGTGCTCGACGTCATCGTTGAGCACCCGGTCTACGGCCAGCTCACCGGTCAGCTCCAGATCAGCAGCCGCTACGATGTGGAGCAGTTTCTCGCGCGCATCCGCGACAGCGACGCCGCACCGCTGAGTATGCTCACCGGCGGACTGCATCTGCACACGCTGTGCTGCCCGAACGAGGATGCCTACACGCGCGCCTGCGCCGCGCTGAAGGCCGCCGGGCTGCTGCTGGGCGATTGACAGAAGTTTAATTTAGTTGACAAGTGCATGCGAAGCCTTTATAGTATGCTTTACAGGTGTCAAGACACCTGTAAAGCATACTTATTTTATCTCACATATTTCTAGGAGGGCTTCACTATGCAGCGATTCCGGGACTTTCTGAAGCGAAAGGACATCGAGATCTCTCTGCGGCGCTACGGCATCGACGCGCTCGGCGCGATGGCACAGGGCCTGTTTTGCTCGCTGCTGATCGGCACGATCCTCAACACGCTCGGTCAGCAGTTCCACATCGGTTTTCTCAACGCCATCATCTTCACCCTCGGCAAGGGTGAGGCCGCGGTCGGCTATACGATCGGCGGCTGCGCGTCGCTGATGGTCGGTCCGGCAATGGCGGTCGCCATCGGTCACGCGCTGCACGCGCCGGCGATGGTGCTCTTCTCCCTCGTTCCGGTCGGCTTTGCGACAAACGCCATGGGCGGCGCCGGCGGTCCGCTGGCCGTGCTTGTGACGGCGGTCGTCGCGGCCGAGTTCGGCAAGGCCGTCAGCAAGGAGACAAAGGTGGACATTCTCGTGACCCCCATCGTCACGATCCTCGTCGGCATCGGGCTCGCCATGCTCGTCGCCGCGCCCATCGGCAAGGGCGCAAGCTGGGTCGGCAACATCATCATGTGGGCGACCGAGCAGCAGCCGTTCGTCATGGGCATCGTCGTGTCGGTCATCGTGGGCATCGCGCTCACGCTGCCGATCTCGTCGGCGGCCATCTGCGCGGCGCTCTCGCTCACGGGGCTTGCGGGCGGCGCGGCCGTGGCCGGCTGCTGCGCGAACATGGTGGGCTTTGCCGTGCTGAGCTTCCGTGAAAACGGCTGGGGCGGTCTGGTCAGCCAGGGTCTCGGCACGAGCATGCTGCAGATGGGCAACATCGTCCGCAACCCGAAAATCTGGATCCCCGCCATCGTGACGTCCGCCATCACGGGACCGATCGCAACGTGCATTTTCAAGCTCCAGATGAACGGCGCCGCCGTCAACTCCGGCATGGGCACGTGCGGTCTGTGCGGTCCGATCGGCGTGTGGACCGGCTGGGTCGCGCCGAGCGAGGCGGCCATCGCCAACGGCGCCGTGGCCATTCAGCCCGGCGCGATGGACTGGATCGGTCTGCTGCTGGTGTGCATCGTGCTGCCGGCCGTGATCTGCTGGGCGATCGGCCTGCTGTGCCGCCGCCTCGGCTGGATCCGCGAGGGCGATCTGAAGCTCGACTGAACCCGCATCACAAAACCGCACAGGAGCGGATCCTGTGCGGTTTTTTCATGTGCCGTGCCGCGATTTGACGGATGTCCCGAAACGCTGTATAATCGGTGCATCCAAGTACCCGGAGGCGAAGCGTATGCCGATCATTGTCGACCGTGAGCAGATCCGCACGGACATCCTCATGGCGTTTGAACGCTGCATCGAGCGCAAGCCCATGCTGAGCGTGTCCCTGCGCGACATTGCAGCCGAGGCGGGCATGAGCCATGCCAAGCTGCTCAACTATTTTGAGAGCAAAAACGACCTCATCCTCGCCTATGTGCGCTACACGCGCGAATATATGAGCGAAAAGTGCAGCCAGTGGTTCGCCGCGCACGCACGCGCGGACTATGCCTCTAACCTCGCGTACATGAACGCCTTCATGGACTACGTGGCCAACGCCCCGTCGCACGAGCAGCGCCCGAGCGCCACGACCCAGACCTACGTTCTCGCGCGCTATGACCCGGAGATCGGGCAGCTCGTGCAGGACGAGTTTCGCGCCTGGCGCACACTTATGGAGCAGTGCCTCGTCCGCATCTACGGTCAGGAGGTCGGCATGCACGAGGCCGAGGCGATGATGATCCTCATCGCCGGCACGTTCATCTGCAACTACAACCGTGCGCTCACCGGTGAGATCAACGACAACATCCTCGGCTGTCTCGGAAACCTGAGCCGCTCATAACGCAAAAACAAGTCCGCCTGACAAGCTGTCAGGCGGACTTTTGAGGCTGTCAGAAAGTATTACTTTCTGACAAAAGAGTTTGCGGCCTGACTGCAGCGCACGCGCTGTCCACCGAAGGCGGACGGCGCGTGCGTTTGCAGGCCGAGCGGTATTTTCTCAGCCGCACATGTCGCCTGAGAAAATGATCGGACTTTCTTTCGCCGCGCCGGCGGCGAAACTCTACGAGGTTTTTGGACAAACTGATAAGTCCGCCTGACAAGCCGTCAGGCGGACTTTTGCGCTTTCTATGCCGTCACGCGTCCGCGTGCGCGTCGCAGTAATGGTGGTAGATGTTCTCGATATACAGCGCCGCGTCACGGCCGCGCCCTGCAGAGAGCATGTCGATGATACGCAGCTCCTGCTCGATGACCGTCTCCGCGCCCCAGAAGCCGACACAGCGCTCCCAGAGGACGCCGCTCACATCCGCGAGGCTGTTCATGAGCAGCGGAAAGATGCGGTTGCCGCTCAGCTCGGCGATGGTCGTGTCGAAGCGGCGCATCCACCGCGCATAGACAGCGTTGCCCTCACCCGCAGCCACGGCGGCGCGCAGCCCGTCCGTAATGGCACGCAGCTGCTGCATATCCTCCGGCGTGCCGCGCTCGCCGAGCAGGAGCATCGCCCCGCCCTCGATCGCGTCGCGCGCCTCAACGAGTGAGCTCTCGATGGCGTGGTCAATTTCGCCGCCATATTTGGCGAGCGCCATGAGCGTCTCGAAATTACCGTGGCGGGCATAGTCCTCGATGTAGTTGCCGCGGCGCGCCTCCATGCGCACAAAGCCCATGCGCTCGAGATCCTCGAGCCCGGTGTGCACCATGGAGCGGCTGATGTGCATCTGCTCGGACAGCTCACGCTCCGACGGCAGGCGGTCGCCCACCTTCAGCTCGCCGGAAAAGATCATGCCGATGACCTGGTCGACGAACAGCTCCCGGAGCGTCGGCGCCTGGATCTGCCGAAATCCCATCAGACCTTCCCGTCAACCTTTCTGCGGTCGTAGAGCCGATCGAGCAGCGGCCGCACGAGAAAATAGATCGCCTTGTTATCGAGATTGAACCAGTAGATGAGCATGCTCCCCACCCAGACGCCGGTCGCGCCGAGGAGCAGCTTTGGCAGCAGTTTTTTCATCATCATTTCCTCCTGTTTACCAGCCCTCGTAATCATCATACTGCAGCAGGGACGCATCGAGCGGCTCTGCCTGCATGACCGAGAACATGAAATCGTTGACCTGCTGGCGGATGTCGGCGCGGGAGATGGTGCGGTGGTCGAACATATCATTCGAGACCACCATGAGCTTGGTCGTCTTCTCCTTCGCCTGGTCGAGGATGACGCCCGTGAGACCGAGCGCGCCCTTGCAGGTGATGTCATCGTGCAGGATGACCATGTCGCAGTGGAATTTCTCTGCCTCGTCCCAGAACTCCACGAGGTGCCGCCAGCCGCCGGTCAGGTGGCGGCGCATGACGCCGGTCTCGTAGTTGCGGGCGATGCCGTCGAGGATGGTTTCCTCATCGGTCGTGTCGATGATGACGTTGCCGGAAAACAGGTCCATGCCCGCGATCATCAGAATGCCCCAGCAGTTATACAGCCAGTTCGGGAACTGCAGCCAGTAGCACGGCGGGCCGCCCCACGTGATGGCACGGTAGCGCGTCTTGGGGAAGCAGTTGGTCTTGTCTGCATACGCCTGCTCGAGGATGCGCATGACCTTGTGCTCGGTCTTCATGACCTCGGGGTTCCGGCCGCCGGAGAAAGCATAGTAAAAGGTGTGGAACAGCGCCGGAACTGCGAGCGCGGCAGCGGTATAGGGCGTCGCCATGAAGCCCCACTTCTCCTGCTCGTTGCGCACCTCGTCGTTGTGCTTTTCCATGACGGCGCGGCAGGCGTCCCAGTCATAGGTCTCGCCCGTGTGCCGCTCGACAAAGTCGATGATGCGCCGCAGGGATTCGCGGGCGTACTTGCGCGTGTGCGGGTCGTCCCAGCGCATAGGGATGGCAGCCGGCAGCGTATCCACGTCGAGGTGGCGCTCGATGAGCTGGCTGTTCATGGTCGACGAGTCACACGGGGCGTTATTGGAGATGCAGCAGGCGCCGATCTTCGGGAACTCATTGAGCAGCGCAACGCCGGCGGCATTGTTCGACAGGCGGCAGGAATCCGCCGGCAGGCCGACGCTCTCCATGGCGTCGATATAATACGGGTTTGCACCCTGATCCATGTAGCACAGCAGCAGTCCCTGGAACGGCTCGAGCTGCGCGGGGCGCAGGTTTTGGAAGCCGGCGAGGATCTCCGGACACATGGTCTGCTCGAGCACGACCTGCGTGCGGCCGAAGGCATTGTCGCCGAAGCGGCGGTCGCCCATCATCATCTCGGCGATGGAGGTCGTCGAGCCCTTCATGATCGTGTTGAGGTACAGGCGCGCCACGCGCAGCGCCGGGCCGCGCAGGCCCTCGACGCAGCGGTCGATCATGTTCAGCGCCGCGAGGTACGAGCCCATCCAGCGATAGGTCAGCATACCGCGCGCGATGCGCACCGGGCTCTTGGCCACAAAGCCGCCCATAATGCCGAGCACCTTGACCCACTCGACATAGTCGTACCAGGTATCCTTCAGACCGCGCCACTCGCGGTGCTTTGCAATGTTGCTGCCGGGCAGAAAACGATCCCCGGCGCCTTTGACCTTCTTGTCCGCCATCACTGTTTCCCTCCCTGAATGTGCTTGATCTCAAGACTCTCCACAAACGCCTGAATGCGCGTGCGCAGCTGACCGGCGCCGGCAAGGGTGTACTCCTTCTCGATGCCGACGGTCGGGATGCCCAGCTCCTCCTGCAGGATGTGCACGCCGAGCACACGCTCATAGCTCCAGAACTCGCAGAACTTCATCTGTTCATAGAGCACGCCGTCGGCGCTGTATTCGCGGCACAGGTCGCGGACATAGGTGCGGCGGCCGTCGGAGCGCGCACGCTCCATAAAGCGCGGGCACTGGCTCGTGCGCAGATAGTGGCGGGCGACGGCACGCAGCGGCGTCTCCCCGTCGAGAATTTCGATCTGCTCGCGGCCGGGCAGGCTGCCGTAGCAGTAGCGGTCGGCCACGACCATCGCGCCGCAGTCCTCGATGAGCTTCGTGAACGCGGGGTCGTCGATCTCGCTGCCGGTCACGACCAGACGCACACGGAACCACGGCTGCGCGTCCGGCTTGCGGCGCTTGAGCTCGGTGAGCGTCTGCTTGAGGTACGGCAGGATGCGCTTGTGCGGGCACACCTGACTCACGAGCTGCAGCACGTGAAATTCATAGCCCGTGATGACGGGGTTGGCCGCCTTGCGCAGGTCGCCGATCTCGGTCATGACGCGGGAAATTTCGTTGTGGTCGCGGATCGCCGCGCGGATCGCCTTGTCGGAGATGTCAATGCCATAGGTCTCGTGCAGCGGCTCGAGCACGTGCACGCGCAGCTGCTCCTCATAGTGATCGACGGCGAAGTCCTCGTCCGAGAACGGCACGTCCATCATGCTCATGAAAAACTGCGGATTTTTCTCCTTCACAAGGCCGAGGATCTCAAAATGCTCATGCCCGCGGTGCATCATCTGGCACGTCTCGGACGAGAGCAGCGCGTCGAGGTGGTCATAGCCGCCCTCGATGCCGCGCTCGAGAATGCTGCGGGTATACGAGCAGATCTTGCTCGACATGTAATACGTGCCCACGTCGATGCTGCCGGTATGCGGCGCACGCAGGCGGCTTGAGAAGCAGCCGGGCAGGTTCAGCAGCGTCTCCGGCACAAAATAACAGGTGTAGCCCAGGGCGTGTTCCCCTTCCGCCTTGGCCTGCTGTACCAGCTCGTTGTTGGCCTCCTGCAGCAGATTCTCAAAATAGATCAGATGCTTCAGGTCTTTCATGGTTTGCTTCCACCTCTCACAGTTCGTCGCGGGTCTCCGGTCTTACATCTGGTTCAACCAGAAGCCCTTTGAACCAAAGATAGCATAATTTTTGACAATGTGCAACTGGTTTTCGTCCACTGTCCCATTTTTATCGCTTATCACAACGTATCTGGTCAGACCACGACCAGAGGCCTGCCAACAAACCGGACAGTTTTTGCACTTTTCCGAACAATCATTGACAAGGCAGGGTGTCAGATTATAATATGATATGGTTTGCCTCACAACAACGCCAAAGGAGTTACACAATACATGAACAGAATCTACGTCACCGGCCACCGGAATCCGGATACGGACTCCATCGCGGCCGCCATTTCCTATGCCGCACTGCGCAACGCGCTCGGCGACCGGGATTACGTGGCCGCACATCTCGGCCACATCAGCGATGAGACGAAGCGCCTGCTCGATCGCTTCGGCTTTCAGGAGCCGGTCACAATCAGCAACGTCCGCACGCAGGTGCGCGATCTGGACTTTGACACGCCGCCGGCGCTCAACTCCAGCGTCACGATGGACCGCGCCTGGCACATCATGCGCGACCAGAACATCTCCGCCGTGCCCATCATCAACGAAGACGGCACGCTCTACGGTATGCTCTCCGCCGGCGACATCGCGGCCTACAGCATGCGCACGATCAGCGACCGGCACGTGGACGCGCTGCCGCTGTTCAACCTTCTGAGCGTCATCGAGGGGCGCATCCTCAACGACGGCGCCGAGCAGGTCGACCGCGTGTCCGGCGTAGTGACGATTGCCCTGCCGCAGAGCTGCGACAACCTGCTCTTCTCCGACCCCGACAGCATCATTCTCTGCGGTAACCAGCCGGATATGATCCGCCGCGCGCTCGACATCGGCGTGCAGTGCATCATCCTCTGCCAGACCGACGTCGACCCCGCATGGCTTGAAAACGCCGGCAAGACCTGCGTCATCTCCACCCCGCTCGATGCCAGCCGCGTGGCGCGGCTGGTGTATCAGGCGATCCCGATCTCCCGCCCGTGCAACACGGAGGATCTGGTCAGCTTCCACCTCGACGATTACATCGACGACGTGCGAGAGGTCGTGCTCGAGAGCCGCTACCGCTGCTACCCCGTGCTCGACGAGAACGAAAAGGTCGTCGGCACGCTCTCGCGCTATCACCTGCTGCGTCCGCGGCGCAAGCGCGTCGTACTCGTCGACCACAACGAGCTGGCGCAGGCCGTGCCCGGTCTGGAGCAGGCCGAGATCCTCGAGATCATCGACCACCACCGTCTGGCCGATATTCAGACCACGCAGCCCATCCGCGTGCGCAACGAGCCCGTCGGCAGCACGACGACCATCATCACCAATATGTATCAGGAGCACGGCGTCATGCCGTCGCCGAACATGGCGGGTCTGATGGCGGGCGCGATCTTGTCCGACACGGTCATGTTCAAATCCCCCACGTGCACGAAGCGCGACATCGCCATGGCCGAGCGTCTGGCCCGCATCGCCAACATCTCGCTCAAGGAGCTGGGCAACCTGCTTTTTGCCGCCTCGAGCGCGGGCGACAAGTCGGCCGAGGATCTGTGCTTTGCCGACTTCAAGGAATTCCACATCGCCGACCACTATCTCGGCGTCGGTCAGGTCACGTCGCTCGATTCCGCTGCGGTGCTCGAGCGCAAGGACGAGCTGCTGGCCGTCATGGCCACGAAGCTCGAGCAGCAGCACTATGACATGATCGCGCTCATGGTCACGGACGTGCTCATGGAGGGCACGAGCCTGCTCTACATCGGCAATGACGACACGATCCGCGCCGCCTTCTCGGTCGAGCCGAAGGACAGCGCCGTGTTCCTGCCCGGCGTGATGAGCCGCAAGAAGCAGATCATCCCCATGCTGACCGCCCTCTGGGGCTGAGGCCGCATATACAAAAAAGTCCGCACAGGCAGTGCCTGTGCGGACTTTTTTTGATTCAATCCGTCATGCGCACGATGCGGTAATACGTGCGCGCCGTGAGCAGGTACACAAAGGTGTACAGCAGCGCAAAGACGCCGAACGTTCCGAGCGTGCACAGCAAAAACAGATGCACGTTCTGCAGCCCGAAGGCGAACACGATCTGCTTGATGAGCGGAAACGCGAACGCGATGTGGATCGCCGCCGTCACAAGCGGCAGGAAGAACATGAGCAGCACCTGCGTGCGGATGGTCGCCTTGACCTCCTTCGGCGTCATGCCGACCTGCTGCATGATGCGGAAGCGCCCGCGCTCGTCATAGCCCTCGGAGACCTGCTTGTAGTAGATGATGAGCACCGTCGCAAACAGGAACACGAACCCGAGGAAAAAGCCGAGGAACAAAAAGCCGCCGTACGTGCTGCGCAGCGTGGGATAGCCGTCGGCGCGCATATCGGTCGTGTAATTCACGTTCGCCGCCTCGGCAGCAGACTCAAACCCGGGGTCGCAGAGCAGTGCGTGCAGCGCGTCGAGCTGCTCGGCGTCCGTGCCGGAGAGGTCGAACTGGTACGTGTAGTTGAGCATGCTGCGGGTGCCGCCGTGCTCGTTGGCGTAGGCGTTTTGCTGCGCGCGCAGCTCGAGCATCTCCGTGAGATCCGGCACGACCAGATACAGTGTGTGCAGACCCATGATGGAGCTGCCGCTGACGAGCGAGAAGCTATCGAGCTGCCGCAGCCGCAGCGTATCGCCGCCGAGCGTGAGCGTGTCGCCAAAGGCTGCGCCGTCCGTCCATGCGAGCGCCTCGCCGGGCGCAAGCGTCACCTGCTCGCCGGTCAGGTCGGCATAGCCCTCCGTGTCCAGAACCATGACGGCGTATTCATCGGCGCTCGAACCGGTGAGCTGTTCGCTCGTGAGATCAAGCGCATCGCCGCTGCGCTGCGCGGAAAACCTGACGGTGCGATAGCCGTGCACATTGCTCTGCGTGAGCCCCGAGCGCGTCATGGCATCATCCACCACCCGCAAAACCGGCGCGACGTCCGGCACTGTGTTCGTCTGGGGGTCGGTCATGAGCGTGAGCGTCATATCCTGCGGCCAGCGCACGTCGGCGTAGGCATCCACGCCCTTATACAGGCTCACCGTGGTCGAGACCGTCACGAGCACCATCGTCGAGAGGATGCAGATGCTCGCAAGGCCGGCCGCGTTGCGGCTCATGCGGTAGATGAGGCCGGAGACGGTGGCAAAGTGGCTGGTTTTATAGTAGTAGCGCCGGTTTTTGCGCAGCGCCTTGAGCACGACGATGCTCAGCGCGATAAACGTGAGATACGTGCCGATGATGACAAGGATGACCGCCGGGAAGAAATTCTGAATGGCGTACAAGGCCACGCTTGTGCGCAGGGAAATGAGATAGCCCGCAGCAAGGCACACCGCGCCGAGCAGTGCGAGGATCCACTTGCTGCGCGGCTCGCGCTCGCCCTCGCTGCCGGCGCGCAGCAGCTGCACGGGGTTGGACAGATGGATGATGCGGATGGTGTTGAGCAGCAGCAGCAAAAACAGCGCGCCGAAGAACACCACCGTACAGCCGATGCTCATCAGGCGGATGTTCAGCCCGAACGTGGCCTCCCCGCCGATGAGCCGCATGAGCACGAGCTGCAGGAGCTTGGAGAACACACCCGCCGCCACGAGGCCGAAAAACAGCGCCATGGCCGCCGTATACAGTGACTCCCAGAAGAGCACGTAGGAGATGTGGCGCTTTTCCATGCCGAGGATGTTGTAGATGGCAAACTCGCGCTTGCGCTGCTTGGTGAAGGTACTGTTCGTATAAAAGAGGATGATGGCGGAAAATAGCGCCATGATCGACACGCCGAAACCGAGCACCTGACTGACGCTGCCGCCGTGCTGCATCTGACCGAGATAGGGATCGCTCGCGAGCGTGAGGATGATGCAAAACAGCGCCACAATCACGATGCAGGCCAGCAGATACGGCAGGTAGAACCGGCGGTTTTTCTTCAGATTCGTCGCCGCCAGACGCGGGTAGAGATTACGCATGGCGCTCACCGCCCGTTGCCAGCATCGTGAGCGTGTCAGAGATCTTCTGATAGAGCTGCTCATCCGTGCTCTCGCCGCGATAGATCTCGTGGAACACCTCGCCGTCCTTGATGAACAGCACGCGCGAGGCATGGCTGGCCGCCTTGACCGAGTGCGTGACCATGAGGATGGTCTGACCGTCGCGGTTGATCTCATCAAACAGGCGCAGCAGCTCATCCGTCGCACGAGAATCGAGCGCGCCGGTCGGCTCGTCGGCCAGCACGAGCTTCGGCTGCGTGATGAGCGCGCGGGCGACGGCTACACGCTGCTTCTGTCCGCCGGAGAGCTCATACGGGAACTTCTGCAGCAGCTCCGCGATGCCGAGCTGCCGGGCGATGGGCGCGAGGCGCGCGGCCATCTCCGGATACGCCTTGCCGGCGAGCACGAGCGGCAGGAAAATGTTATCCTGCACGGAGAACGTATCGAGCAGGTTGAACTCCTGAAACACGAAGCCGAGCTGCGAGCGGCGGAACGCCGCGATCTCCCGCTCCGGGATCGTGCCCAGCGCCCGACCGTCGAGCACGACCTCGCCGCCGGTGGGCTTATCGAGCGCGGCAAGAATGTTGAGCAGCGTGGTCTTACCGCTGCCGCTCTCGCCCATGATGGCGACGTACTCGCCCTTCTCGACCGTGAAATTCACATCGCTGAGCGCCTGCACCTTCGTGCCGCCGAAGCGTGTGGTATAAATCTTCTGAACGTGACGAACTTCCAAAAACGACATGACCGTTACCTCCTGTGTAATGACAGGCTCAGTATAAACCGCCGGGAAAATGGCTGCCATACTTCCGGCTTACATTTTCCCGGCGGAAACTTACGATTCTGTAAGGCTCACTCGACCTCGAGCGCGTCCTGCTCGAGTCCGATGCGCACCGTCGTGCCGGCGCCGGGCGTCGAGACGATGGTGATCGAGTGACCGAGCTTTGCAAGGATGCGCCGGCAGAGATACAGCCCGATGCCGGTCGCGCGCTTATCCGTGCGGCCGTTGCTGCCGGTGTAGCCCTTTTCAAACACGCGCGGCAGATCCTCGGGCGCGATGCCGATGCCCGTGTCGCGGATGCACAGCGTCTTCGGCGCTTCGAGCGTGATGGAGACCGAGCCGCTGCGCGTATACTTGAGGGCGTTGGAGAGCACCTGCTCGATGACGAACAGCAGCCACTTCTCATCCGTGATGACGCTGACGTTCAGCGGCGTATACTCCAGACGCAGCTTGCGCCGGATGAACTGGGAGGCAAACTTGCGCACCGCCTGCCGGACGATATCGTCGAGCGCGTAGTTGCGGATGACATAGTCCGACGACGGGCTCTCGAGCCGCAGATAGCCGAGCACCATCTCCACATATTGCTCCACGCTCTGCAGCTGCTCGAGCAGCGCACGCTGCTCGTCCGTGTCCGCATCCTGCAGCAGCAGGCGCATGGCGGCGATGGGCGTCTTGATCTGGTGCGCCCAGACGGTGTAGTACTCAACTAAGTCCTGATAGCTGCGCTGGCTGCGGGTCATCTGCGCGCGGCGGTCGGCATCGAGCGCGCGCACGAGCGCCTGATACTGCGCCTCAAGCGCACCGTCCGGCTCGGGCAGTTGCTCAGTGCTGAGTGTGATCTCCTGCTCCAGCCGCCGCAGCAGGCGCAGGCGCACGGCAAAGCGCCGGTAATCGACCGCAAGCCAGACCAGCAGCAAAAACAGGCACACGAGCGCCGCATACCCCACCGCGCCCAGCGGCAGCCGGTAGAGCCAGAACACGAGCGCAAACACGGCCGTGTAGACCGTGAGCGCGATTACGACCTTGCGGTTTTCCCGCACATAGGCACCAAACATATCTTACCCCCTCACTCGATGAGATAGCCGAGGCCCTTTTTCGTCGTGATATAATCCGGCAGACCGGCGGCCTCAAGCTTGCGGCGCAGACGGGCGATGTTGACCGTGAGCGTGTTTTCGTCCACGAAGCTGTCCGTCTCCCAGAGCTTTTCCATGAGCGTCTCGCGGCTGACGACGCTGCCCTTGCGCTCGAGGAGCGTCTGCAGGATGCGGTAGTCGTTTTTCGTCAGCTCGATGCGCTGCCCCCGATACGTCAGGCTCGCATCCGCCGTGTTGAGCACGGCGTCGCGATGCTCAAGCGTGGGCGCGGGCGCGGCAAAATCATACGTGCGGCGCAGGATCGCCTGGATCTTCGCCAGCAGCACGTTCAGATCAAAGGGCTTGGCGATGAAATCATCCCCGCCCATGTTCATGGCCATGACGATGTTCATATTGTCCGACGCCGAGGAGATGAACACGACCGGCACGTTCGACACGCGCCGCAGCTCCTGACACCAGTGGTAGCCGTTATAAAACGGGAGCGTGATGTCCAGCAGCACAAGCTGCGGGTCAAACGCCGTGCACTCGGCGAGCACATTGCGGAAATCCTCCGCGCAGCGCACGTCAAAGCCCCACGTCGTCAGGTGCTTTTGCAGCGCGGCGGCGATGGCCGCGTCATCCTCCACAATAAAAATGCGATGCATTCGATCACCCCAAAAAGAAAATAGCAGGTACCGTTCGTACCTGCTATTTTACGATACTTTGCCGTCGATTGCAACGGCCGTGTCAATCCCGGCGGCGGTTGCCGTAGAGAAGGATCAGCCGCAGCAGCTGCGCGAACGACACCAGCAGCGCCGCGACATACGTCATGGCGGCTGCCCGCAGCACACTGCGCGCACCGCGCAGCTCATCGTCCGTGAGCAGGTTGCGCGACTCGATCGCCGCCAGCGCGCGGCGCGAGGCGTTGAACTCCACCGGCAGCGTCGCCAGCTGGAACACCGTCACAAGGCCGAAGAGCAAAATGCCTGCCCAGACGAGCGCCGTCCAGTTGAAGATCAGCCCCGCAATGAGCAGCGGCCACGAGAGATTGGAGCCGATGCGCGTAGCCGGGATGATGGCCGCGCGGATGCGGATGGGCGCGTAATCGGTCGCGTACTGCACGGCGTGGCCCGCCTCGTGCGCCGCGACGCCGACGGCCGCGATCGACGCAACGCCATACACCTCGTCCGAGAGGCGGATAACCTTCGCCTGCGGGTCGAAGTGGTCGGTGAGCTTGCCGGAGATGTGCTCGATGCGCACGTCGGTGATGCCGTTTGCCTGCAGGATGCGCTGCGCCGCCTGCGCGCCGGTCAGCCCGCTCGTGCAGCGCACACCGGCATAGCGCGAAAACGCGCTCTTGACCTGAATCTGCGCGATGAGCGCGATGAGCAGCGCCGGCACGACCAGCACCAGATACGTCATATCAAAGCCATAATAATAACCGTTGTACATGGCAGTCATCCTTTCTGATTCGTGCTGCTATTTTACCGCCAAAGCGCGCGCGCGTCAACCGGGACAAGCATTTGTATATTGTGTGGTATTTTCCCGAAAAAATATCCCCCCACCGGGCTTGTGCGGCGCGCATTTTTTGTTATACTAATATCAAGCCAACGGTGCAGCGGCGGCAGGCACAGGCCGCCGCCGCATCGCGGCGGATCTCAAAGCAAACCTTCCTTCTTCCCCGTTCCCCATTCCCTTCTTCCCATCGCGCGCGAACCCCCCCGAACAGTTTGTTCGGGGGGTTCGGCTTTTTCGTGTTACTTTCCGATGTATGCGCTGAGAATGGCGGCCATCTCGGCGCGGGTCGCACCGCCGTTCGGCGCGAGGTGGCTGCTGTCGCGGCCGACGATGAGCCGGCGCGCATTCGCCCACTGCATCGCATCCATCGCCCAGGCCGGGATCTGTCCGGCATCGCTGTAGGCGGAGAGATCTGCGCGCGCCGTCACGTCCGCGCCGGTGAAGGCCGCATAGCCATAGAGCATGACGGCCGCCTGTGCGCGCGTGACCGCCTCGTTCGGGCGGAACGTGCCGTCGCCGAAGCCGCAGACGATCCCGTTTTGCGCCGCCCAGACGATGGCGTCGGTGTACCAGCAGCCTGCCGGGACATCCGTGAACGGGCCCTCACCCGTGACCGCCGGCTCGCCCGCCATCGCATAGAGGATGACCGCGAGCATCGCGCGGCTCAGCTGCTGATCCGGCGCGAAGGTCTTCTCGTCCATGCCGACCATCCAGCCGCGGGTATACACGCGCTTGATGGCGCTGTATGCCCAGTGGTTCGTCACGTCCGTGAACGGCAGGAACATTCCCGGCTCATCCATATAGTCGGCGGTGAAGAACACCTCGATCACGTCGCCGTCCGAGAGCCGGCAGTCTTGCATGGCAACGTCCGGGAACTCCCCGTTGACGCGAAAGACCCAGCCGGAATTCGGCCCCTTGCTGAACTCGGCCACTTTCGTGCCGTCCGGCTTGATGACGGCCTGCACATAGCTTCCCTTCGCCTCATAGCTGTAGCCGTTGGCCGCGAGCACCTGCCGGAACACGTCCATCGCCGTCGTGCCCTCCGGCAGGTCGCCGATCACGGACGGCGTGATCCACATTTCCGTGTCCGTGTGCAGCTGGAAGGTAACGCTGAGCGCCTTGTGATCCGGCTCGACCGGCGTGGGATCCACGGGCGTCGGAGTGACCGGCTCCGTGCCGGGCACCGTCAGCTCCACGGACACCGGCTGGCAGCTCAGTGCCTGAAAGTCCTTGTTGTCCGGATAGCGTGCGGCATACTTGCCGAGCGTCTCACTCGAGAGCTCGCTGCTGACCGTAACGGTCTTGTCCCCCGCCGCGCGGGTCACGAGCAGGTTTTCATGGCTGATAACGTCCGGATCCGTCGAGCGGAACAGCCGCCACTGCTCGCTTTCCGTCCAGCCGTCCATCGCCACGGGGACGATGCCGCTGCCGGTCAGGTCTGCATGGTCATACACCCAGACGAGCTGACCGTCCGCGTCCAGATACGCCTCCCGGAAGGGGTGCAGGTCGGTGAGAATGCTCTTTGCGTCCGTGTTGGCGTTGCGGATGCCGTCAAAGTAGTGCGCCCTGACCGCAGCCATGAGCGCGAGCTCCGCGTCGATCTCCTGCTGCGTGAGCGGCTGGACGGCGATCAGGAAGCTGCGCGAGGCCGACACGCCGCTGTCGCTGTCCGTGATCGTCACCGTGACGGTGACATCCTTGGCAGCCTCACCGGGCAGCGGGCGGTAGACCTCCGCACGCGCGGCATTGTTCACATCCGGCGGCACGATGGTGTCGGTATCGCTGCTTGTGATGGTCACAGGGGTATACTTGCCGTCCACGCCGAAGTCGCGCGTAGTCGGGAAATGAATGTCATTGGCTGCGAGATACTTGCCGTCGCGCTGCGTGAGGGGCAGACCCGTCACGGCGTCGCGCAGGCCGCCATAGGATGCAAAGCCCGCGTCGAGCTTTGCAAGCAGCTGCTCGCGCATGTTGGTCTGCTGCCCCTTGACAGTGACGGTAAACACCTTGCTGACGGTGACGGTCTGCTCCTGCGCATCTGTGAGCTGGAAGGTCACGGTCGCAGTAAGCGTAACAGTCGTATCCTGCGTGGGTGTCTTGACCACGCCGACATAGGGGTCAAAGAGCGTGTCCGCCGTCTGCTGGTTCTTGTCGCTGACGGCGATCACGGTCGGATCGCTGGACGTCCAGGAAATGAGCGCCCACCGCTTGCCGTCGATGACCTTCGGCAGCGTCAAGTCCTGCGTGAGCAGGTTCGGGTCATCCCCGGCGGCGCACAGGCCCTCGGTGGTGAGCTGGCTCGTAATCTCGGCAGAGATCGTGTCGCGCACGCGCTGCACGTCCCAGCCGATGACGACCGGGACCTGCAGTGTCTCGGTCGCGCCGGCCTTGCTGAGCGCAAACGTGACGTTGTAGCTGCCGTTGTGCACGAGCGGCGTGGTGTTCGGGTCGACGAAGAAATACGTGATCGTGCCGTCGGCCGCAATGCCCGCGCCGCCGTACACTTCCTCGACCTTGGAGACGCTGACCGCGATGCTGCTGTCGTCGAGCTTCGCGCTGAGCATCGTGTTCACGTTCGTATCCCGGCCGTATTCCGGCGTCAGGGTGATGGTGCCGTCGAGCCGCTCGACGAGCTTGCGCAGCTCACTCTTGGCGGCTTCCTTATCCAGTTCCGCCTGCGACCAGACGCGGATGTCAAAATTGCGGCAGGCGGTCGCCTCGCCGCGCGTGAGCGTCGCCGTGAGGGTGACGGTCCGGATGCCGCTGGCCGGCAGCGTCACGACGCCGGTGGCCGGGTCGATGATGCTGCCGTCCGAGCTCGCCCATGTGATGGCCGAGCCGTTCACGGAGCCGGTCGCCGGCAGCGCGATCGTCGTGGCCGCGCGGATGTCGGAGGTGTCGAGCGTCAGGGCCGAGGCGTCTGCCTTGAGCAGGCGCTCTTCCGCCGTGGCGATGCGCACAGGGCTGCTGAGCGTTTTATATTCTCTGGAGACGGTGTCATAGAGCAGGAAGGACAGGTAATTGCCCGCCATGTCCTCCGGGATGGTGTACTCCCGGCCGGTCGTGCCGGTGATCTCCTGATACGAGCTGGTGCCGGTGTTGCCCGCGCTGTAGTCCGCGGCCGTGAGATAGCGCCACTCGATCTTCAGTTTCGGGAAATTCTCGTAGTCGTACTCGCCGCCGCCGAGGACATTGACCTTGGCGCGCACCGTCTCGCCCACGGCAACAACGCCCTCGAGCTCCACGGTCGTGATCTGGGGGATGACATAGATCGTGATGCTCGCCGTGATGCCATCGGCCGTGCCGGCCGTGACGACCGCCTTACCGGCGCCGTCGGCCGTCGCCTTGACGATCACGGACCGGTTTGCCGCGCCCGCGCCCTCCGGCGTCTCGAGCGTGACAATGCCCTCGCCCTCCGTCAGCGTCCAGTCGACGTGCGTGTCCTCATCCATGTCCTTGCAGGCGGCGGTGATCGTCGTCTGCGGCTGCGCATCATTTGTGGTGCGCCAGAGCGTGTCTGAGCCGGTCAGCTCGATGCGCGGGTCAGGCTGCACCACTTCGCCCGCCTGCCAGACGAGGATGGGGTAGCCGCCGTTGGCGCCAGCCGTGTCCTCTTTGAAGGCGTTGCCGAGCTTGTCCGCAAGGCCCTCCGGGGAGGTGATGTGCGCAGCCGCCGCTGCCGTGCCGCCAAACGTTTCCGCCTCCGGCAGCGTATAGTAGCAGTTTTTGACCGTGGCACTGCTGAAGGCGAAGATGCCGCCCTTCTGCGATGCCTTACCGCCAATGTCGCCGATGCTGTAGCAATTTTCAATAGTGCCCTTGTTCAGCTGGCCGACGATGCCGCCCGCCTTGGCCGAACCGGTAACGCTGCCGGTGTTGTAACAATTTTGAATAGCTGCAGTCGTTCTCCAGTAACCAAGGATACCGCCGGCCGTTGTTCCGGTCACATCGGCCGCGTTCACGCAGCCGCTGATCGTGACATCGTTTCCGTTCAGGCCGCCGGCAATGCCGCCGGTATAACCGCCGGTCACACTGCCGGAAAAGCTGCAGTTCTCGATCGTACCGGCCTGCACCTTACCGACGATGCCGCCGACGTAGTTTTTCGTGCCGCAGCTGACCGTGCCGGAGACGTTCAGGTTGCGGATCGTTGCCTTGTTGATCGCCGCGAACAGTCCCTGATTGACCGTGCTGCCCTGCACATTCAGGCCGCTGATCGTGTGGCCGCAGCCATCGAATGTGCCGGCAAAGAAATCGCCGACATACGTCGCCGTGCTGCCGACCGGCTTCCACGTGCCGGTGAGGGCAATGTCGCCGGCGAGATAGAGCGTGACGCCGGCGTGCGCATATGTGCCGTTTCCGTCATCCGCCTTGACCGCAGCGGCGAAGGCCCGCAGGCTCTCTTCCGTACTGATCTTGTACGCCGCGCCGGTGCTGATGTCCGCATCTGCGGCATACTCCGGCAGTGCAGCCACGTCCACCGTGTCCGCAGCCAGTGCCGCCGGCATGAGGCTGAACACCATCGTCAGCACAAGCAGCAGGGCCAGTAAGCGTTTTTTCATGTGTTTCCCTCCTGAATGAAAAAAATCTGCCCGCCGGGACCGGCAGACAGATGCAACAAAACCGGCCGAACGAAATTGCTTCGTTCAGCCATGCAGCTTCCGGTTCCGGCGGAAATGCCTGCAGCCTTCAGGTATTCTGACTTATCCGCCATCCGGCGGCTTCACAGTGACCGACTCGCGGGGCTTTGCACCCTCATTCCCCCTGCCGCCCGAAGCGGCGAAGGCTGCGCAATGTACAGTTGTATTTTCAGTGTAGCACAGCGCAGCAAGGTTGTAAATCTTTTTTCCGAACGCACAACACCCCCGGGCCGCAGCCCGGGGGTGTTGACGATCGTCTGTTATTTGCGGATGTACGCGCTGAGGATGCTCGCCATCTCGGCGCGGGTCGTCGCAGCAGTCGGCGCGAGATGCGCGCTGTCGCGGCCGATAATGAGCTGCCGCGCATTTGCCCACTGCATCGCATCCATCGCCCAGGACGGGATCTGTCCGGCGTCACTGTAGGCGGAGAGGTCTGCACGCGCCGTCACGTCGTCCTGCGTGAAGGCGGCAAAGGCACAGAGCATCACTGCGGCCTGTGCGCGCGTGAGTGCGTCATTCGGGCGGAACGTGCCGTCGCCGAAGCCGGAGACGATGCCGTTTTCCGCCGCCCAGATGACGGCATCGGTATACCAGCTGTCAGCCGGGACATCGGTGAAGGGGTTCGCCGCCTCGACCGCCGGTTGACCGGATCTGGCATAGAGGATGACCGCGAGCATCGCGCGGCTCATCTCCTGACTCGGCGCGAAGGTCGTCTCGTTCACGCCGACCATGAGGCCGCGGGTATACATGCGCTTGATGGCGGTGTACGCCCAGTGATCCCACGACACGTCGGTATACGGCAGCGACATGCCGGGCTCCTTCTCGTAATCGGCGGTGTAGAGCACCTCGATCTCGTCGCCGTCCATGAGCACGAAATCGTTCATGCCGACGTCCGCAAAGTCATTGTTGACGCGAAACAGCCAGCCGGAGTTCTGACCCTTGCTAAACTCGGCCAGCCGCGTGCCGTCGGGCGCAGTGATCGCCTGCACGTAGCAGTACTGCTCGTGGTATTCATAGGTGTAGCCCTTGTCGGCCAGCACCTTCTGGAACACGGTGAACACCGACGTGCCCTCCGGCAGATCGCTGACCTCGGTCGGTGCGATCCACTCATCCGTGTCCGTGTGCAGCCGGAAGGTGACGCTGATCGTCTTGGGCTGCGCATCGTCTGCGTTCACAGCCAGTGCCGCCGGCATGAGGCTCATGATCAGAACCAGCACCAGCAGCAGCGACAGAAGCCGTTTTTTCATGTACGTTCCTCCTGAAACAATAAAATCTGCCCGCCGGGACCGGCGGACAGATGCAGCAAAACCGGCCGAACAACGCATCCTGTTCAGCCCCGCAGCTTCCGGTTCCGGCGGAAATGCCTGCAGCCTTCGGGTATTCTGACTCATCCGCCGGACGGCGGCTTCACAGTGACCGACTCGCGGGGCCTTGCACCCCATTTCCCCTGCCGCCTGAAGCGGCGAAGGCTGCGCAATATGAAAAACCGCATTCAGTGTATCACAGTGCGCCGCCGTTGTAAATCCCTCTGCGGGCACGAAACCGGGCAAAAAAATCTCCTCCCGGCGGTTAACGGGAGGAGATTTTTTACGTGCAGAAAACCACACGTTGGGGGGTGGTCACCGGGAGGCGGTTACTCCCGGAAACCAAGGAGAAAAAACAGAAATGAAAGATAGATAGCAAATAGAAAAGCGGTTTATCAGAGCTTGAGGTTTACAATGTCTCTGCCGAGGAGCACCGTGTACGCCCCGCCGATCACGAGTGCCAGCAGTCCCAGCAGCATCATGGCGGCCGAACCTGCGGGATATGTGCTCATGAAGGCAACAGCGACGATCTCGATCGCGAGAAACGCAACAAAAGCCAAAACGTTCAGCAAGATGTTTTTCATAACGGATCCCTCCTGAAAGATTTGCTTCGGGGCGCTTCTGATCCCCTTTTACGATGACAGAATAGCACAGAAAGCGTGTGTTGTAAAATTCACAATTTCGAATGTTCTCTTTTTTGGTTTTGATGCAATTCAAAAAAATAATAAGGCACTTTCGAAATTGTGATAAATAACTGTCAAACTGTTCCTGCTCCGTGTCGAATACCGGAAATAATGCTTGACGCAGGCCGGATTTGCGACGTATTATATGATTGAGAAAAAAACGGATCCAATTCGGGATAAGGAGGCATTGCCTATGGAACTTCGTTTGCTGACCACATTCCTAAAGGTCGCACAGCTGCAGAGCTTCTCCAAGGCCGCAGAATCTCTGGGATATTCCCAGTCCGCAGTTACGGTGCAGGTTCAGCAGCTTGAAAATGAGCTGGGCGTGCGTCTGTTCGATCGCATCGGCAAAACGGTGTCCATCACCCACTATGGGCAGGAGTTCATTCCCTATGCGCGCGATGTCGTGTCGGCTGCCGCGCGCGCCGTGTCGTTCACGGTCGAGGAGCGCGATCTGACCGGCACGCTGCGCATTGGCACGATCGAGTCGATCATGACGGCCAGTTTCGGGGAGATCCTGCCGCTGTATCATGAACACTGTCCGCACGTGAATACGCAGCTGATCGAAGGCGACACGAAGACGCTGTCGGATATGCTTATGCACAATGAGGTCGACCTGATCTATACACTCGACGATATGGGCTACGACGCGCAGCGCGTCAAGCTCTTTGAATGCCCGCAGGATATCGTCATCGTCGCCAGCCCCAAGCACCGCTTCGCCGCGGCAAAACAGCTCAAGCTGGCGGACCTCGTGGATGAGCCGTTCGTGCTCATGCCGCAGTCCAACAGCTACCGCCACCAGTTCGATGTGGAGCTGGCGCACCAGAAGCTGACAATCCGTCCGTTCCTGGAGCTGGAGAGCACGAGCATGGTCATGCAGCTGCTCGAGCACAGCCCGTACCTGTCCGTGCTGCCGCGCTACACGGCGCGCCGCCGCGCGGAAGAGGGCCGCCTCGCCATTTTGCCGGTCACGGACTGTCACATGGAGCAATGGAGCCAGCTGGTGCATCACCGCGACAAGGTGCTCACGCCGCAGATCCGCGTTATGGTCTCCTGCATTGCACAGGTGGAAAAAATCCCGCTGCATCTCGAGAGCTGAACAGGGACATAACAAAAACCTGCCCCCATCGTGCGATGGGGGCAGGTTTGCATCCGGGAACAAAAACTCAGTCGGTCACGTACGGCAGGAGGGCGATCTGACGCGCTCTCTTGATGGCCTCGGTGAGCTCGCGCTGGTGCATCGCGCAGGTACCGGTCGTGCGGCGCGGCAGGATCTTGCTGCGCTCGGACAGGAAGCGGCGAAGCTTCGCGGTGTCTTTGTAGTCGATATAAGTGCACTTGTCAACACAGAACTGGCAAACTTTTCTGCGTTTGCGGTTCTTGCTCTTATCTCTGTCAAAAGCCAAGACTGTAATCCTCCTTTATCAAAATCAGAACGGCAGGTCGCCGTCATCGTCGTCCAGCTCGGAAAACGCGCTGCCGCCCTGGGGGACATTGTCATATCCGCCATAGCTTCCGCGGTGAGCCGGTGCCGATGCACTCGGCGCTGCCGGGCGAGACGTATCGCCGCCGTCGCGGCGCTTGCTCTCGCCAAAGTAGACATTGTCCGCCACGACCTCCGCGCTGCGGCGCTTGCCGCCCTCACGGTCGGTCCAGTCGCGGATCTGCAGGCGGCCGCTCACAACGGCCATGCTGCCCTTGGTGAAGTACTTGGAGACAAACTCCGCCGTGCTTCTCCACGCGACAATGTCGATGAAGTCCGTCTGCCGCTCGCCGCCGTCACGACCGCCGAAATCACGGTCGACCGCAAGCGAAAACGACGCCACGGGAATCTGGGACTGGGTATAACGAAGCTCGGGGTCACGGGTCAGACGACCCATGAGCACAATGTGATTCAGCATTGCCGCGCCTCCTTATTCCGGGCGACGGGTGATCAGGGAGCGGAGAATACCGTCCGTGATGCCCAGCACACGATCCAGCTCAGCCGGGAAATCCGGGCCGCTGGTGAACTTGACGAGCACGTAGTAGCCCTCGGAAATGTAGTTGATCTCGTAAGCGAGCTTGCGCTTACCCATCTCCTCCATCTCCTCCAGCGTGCCGTTCTGCTCGACAAGCGCCTTGAACTTCTCGACGACTGCTGCAGTCTCTTCCTCCGACAGGTTGGGGTTGATGATGTACATCAGTTCGTACTTTTCGGTGGTTTTTGCCATTTCAGTTGCACCTCCTTCTGGTCTGATGGCCCTCATCTCAAATGAGAGCAAGGATCACCTGTGTCAGCACACAGGCCATATTATTATACCTGAAAATATGGGAAAGTCAATCTTTTTTTGCACTTTCCGGTGTGTCGAGCACGTGCACGTTCATCTGCGGATAGGACATGGACACACCGTGGGCATCAAACGCCGCGCCGACGGCCTCCATGAGGTCGTAGTACACCGTCCAGTAATCGGCCGTCTTGCACCAGACCCGCACGACGTAGTCGATATTGCTCTTGCCGTACCCCGCCACGCGCACAAACGGCGCGGGCTCCGGCAGGATGCCGGGCACGAGCGAGACGGCATTGTGCAGCGCCGCCTTCACCTGCTCCGGACGGCAGGTATAGTCCGCGCCGAAGGTGAGATCCACGCGCCGCTGCGGCTCACGGTTGTAGTTGACGATCTTGGACGCCGACAGGTCACTGTTCGGCACATAGATGTCCTTATTGTCGATCGTACACAGCTGCGTGTAGATGAGGCCGATGTCGCGCACCGTGCCGCTGACATTGCCGGCCTCGATGAAATCGCCGTCCTCAAACGGCCGTGTGAGCAGGATGATGATACCGCTCATGGCATTCGAGAGGCAGTTTTGCACAGAGAGCGACAGAGCCAGACCGAGCAGACTGAACACAGCCAGCAGTGCTGTGACATTAAAGCCGAGGCTGTCGGCCACGATGAGGATCGCCATGAATTCCAGCGTGATCTTGAGCACCTTGAGAATGAACCTGCTCAGGCTCTCGGACAGGCGCGAGTGCGACGATATGCGCCGCGCAATGCGCATGATGATCCAGATGCAGACAATGCAGATCACGAGCGTGATGGCGGAGGTGATGAGTTTTTCCAGTGTGAGACTGCCGAGGCTGAAGCCGATGGCTTTGTTCACGTCCTCGATGCTGTCTTTGGTCGATTCGAGCGCGCTCTGATAGGTGTCCGTATTCAAATGGCGGTCTCCCCTTTCGTGAATGATCTGATGTTCAGTATACGCCATACCCCGCCGGTTTTCAACACGTTCCGTCAGGCGGCATCCTGGGCAGGGGCCTCAAAAAGGAGCGTGCCTGTTTGCGCAAAAAGCGCAAAAAGGCGGGGCTGAAATCAGCCCCGCCTGCGTGGGTAGGAAAAATTATGCCTCGTCGTAGAGCTTCTTGAGCTTGAGCAGGTGCTCGTAGCGCTTCTTTGCGTTGGCCTCGGACTTGGCAAACAGCTCCTCGGCACGATCCGGGAACTCGTTGGTCAGGCGGGCGTAACGTGCCTCGTTCATGAGGAAGTCACGGTAGCCGTCGGCCGGCTCCTTGCTGTCGAGCGCGAAGGGCTTCTCTGCGGACGGATCGTAGCGGAACAGGTTCCAGTAGCCGCAGTCGACCGCGCGCTTCATCTCGCCCTGGCAGTTGGTCATGCCGCCCTTCTTGATGCTGTGCATCTCGCAGGGAGCGTAGCCGATGATCAGGGACGGGCCGGGGTAAGCTTCCGCTTCCTTGATGGCCTTGATGGTCTGCGCCGGGTTTGCACCCATGGCGACCTGCGCCACGTAGATGTAGCCGTAGCTCATGGCGATCTCGGCAAGGCTCTTGCTCTTGAGCTCCTTACCGGCAGCCGCGAACTGCGCGACCTGACCGATGTTGGAGGCCTTGGACGCCTGTCCGCCGGTGTTGGAGTAGACCTCGGTGTTGAAGACGAACACGTTCACGTCCTCGTCCTGCGCCAGGACATGGTCCAGGCCGCCGAAGCCGATGTCGTAGGCCCAGCCGTCGCCGCCGAAGATCCAGCAGCTCTTCTTGTTGAGGAAGTCCTTGCCGGCCATGATGCGCTGGTAGCGCTCGCAGTCACAGGCGGGCTTGGCCTCCATCACAGCGAGGAACTCCGCCGTGGCGGTCTGGTTGGCCTCGCCGTCGTTGTAGGTCTCGAGGTACTTCTTGGCAGCCGCGACCTTGTCGGGATCCTTGCCGTTTTCGGCGATGTAGCGGATGTCCTCCGCGAGGTCGTCGCGGATCTTCTTCTGGCCGAGGTACATGCCGAGGCCGTGCTCCGCGTTATCCTCGAACAGGGAGTTGGCCCAGGCGGGACCCTTGCCTTCCTTGTTGACGGTGTACGGGCTGGTGGCAGCCGGGCCGCCCCAGATGGACGAGCAGCCGGTCGCGTTGGAGATCATCATGTGATCGCCGAACAGCTGCGTGATCAGGCGGGCATAGCTCGTCTCGGCGCAGCCGGCGCAAGAGCCGGAGAACTCGAGCATGGGCTGACGGAACTGGCTTCCCTTGACGGTGAAGTCCTGAAGCTCCTTCTTCTCGGCAACAGCGGAGACCATGTAGTCGAACACGGGCTGCTGCGCTTCCTGGCCCTCCAGCGGCTGCATCGTCAGCGCGCCGACCGGGCAGACGTGCGTGCAGACGCCGCAGCCCATGCAGTCGAGCGGAGAGATGGCCATGGAGAACTTGTAAACGCCCTTGCCGGCGCCGACCTTGAAGTCGACCGCCTTGGTCTGAGCGGGCGCGGCGGCCAGCTCGTCGGCAGTGAGCGCGAACGGACGGATGGTCGCATGCGGGCAGACATAGGCGCACTGGTTGCACTGGATGCACTTGGCGCTGTCCCACTCGGGCACGGAGACGGCCACGCCGCGCTTCTCATACGCGGAGGCGCCGAGCTCGAACGTGCCGTCGGCGTGATCGACGAACGCGGAGACAGGCAGGCTGTCGCCGTCCATCTTGTCGACCGGGGTGAGAATGTCGCGCACCATCTTGACGGTGGCCGGACGGCCGGTCAGCTCCTTGGCGGGCGCTTCGTCCACGGCGTTGGCCCAGTCGGCCGGAACGTCGATCTTCACATACGCGGTCGCGCCGAGGTCGATGGCCTTGTAGTTCATCTCGACCACGTCCTCGCCCTTCTTCATGTAGGAGGCCTTGGCCTTCTCCTTCATGTAGCGGATGGCGTCCTCTTCCGGCATGATCTTCGCCAGAGAGAAGAACGCAGACTGCAGGATGGTGTTGTTGCGCTTGCCCATGCCGATCTGGATGGCCAGGTCAATGGCGTTGATCGTGTAGAGCTGGATGTTGTTCTTAGCAATGTAACGCTTGGCGGAGGCGTCCAGATGGTGGCTGAGCTCCTCAGGCGTCCACTCGCAGTTGATCATGAACACGCCGCCGGGCTTGACGTCCTGAACCATCTTGAAGCCCTTGGTGATGTAGCTCGGGTTGTGGCAGGCAACGAAGTCGGCCTTGTTGATGTAGTACGGGCTCTTGATCTCGTGATCGCCGAAGCGCAGGTGGCTGATGGTCACGCCGCCGGTCTTCTTGGAGTCATACTGGAAGTAGGCCTGCACGAACTTATCGGTGTGATCGCCGATGATCTTGATGGAGTTCTTGTTGGCGCCGACAGTGCCGTCACCGCCGAGACCCCAGAACTTGCAGGCGATGGTGCCCTCGGCGGAGGTGTCGGGCGCGTCCGTCTCCGGCAGGGAGAGGTTGGTCACGTCGTCAACGATGCCGATGGTGAACTGACGCTTCGGGTTCTCGCTCTTGAGCTCCTCGTAGACCGCGAACACGGAGGACGGCGGGGTATCCTTGGAGCCGAGGCCGTAGCGGCCGCCGGTGACGACGATGTCGTTGCGGCCGGCGTTGGCCAGCGCGGTGACGACGTCGAGGTACAGGGGCTCGCCCTGTGCGCCGGGCTCCTTCGTGCGGTCGAGCACCGCGATCTTCTTGCAGGTCGCCGGGATGGCCGCGATGAGCTTGTCGGCACGGAACGGACGGTACAGGCGGACCTTCACGAGGCCGACCTTCTCGCCGTGGGCGTTGAGGTAGTCGATGACCTCCTCAGCCACGTCGCAGATGGAGCCCATAGAGATGATGACACGGTCAGCATCCGGAGCGCCATAGTAGTTGAACAGCTGGTAGTTGGTGCCGATCTTGGCATTGATCTTCGCCATGTACTCCTCGACCAGCTCCGGCACGGCGTCGTAGTACTTGTTGGACGCCTCACGGTTCTGGAAGAAGATGTCGCCGTTTTCATGGCTGCCGCGCATCTGCGGATGCTGCGGGTTCAGACCGCGCTGACGGAAGGCATTGACCGCATCCATGTCCACCATATCAGCCAGATCATCATAATCCCAGACGGCGATCTTCTGGATCTCGTGCGAGGTACGGAAGCCGTCGAAGAAGTTCAGGAACGGAACGCGGCCCTTGATGGCGGCCAGATGCGCCACGGGGGACAGGTCCATGACTTCCTGCACGTTGCCCTCGGCGAGCATGGCAAAGCCGGTCTGACGGCAGGCCATAACGTCGGACTGGTCACCGAAGATGGACAGGGTGTGCGAAGCGAGTGCGCGCGCCGTCACGTGGAAAACGGCCGGAAGCAGCTCACCTGCCATCTTGTACATGTTCGGGATCATGAGCAGCAGCCCCTGAGAGGCGGTATACGTCGTCGTCAGAGCGCCGGCATTCAGCGAACCGTGGACAGCGCCGGCTGCGCCGGACTCTGCCTGCATTTCCTGCACACGGACCTTCGTGCCGAAGATGTTCTTGCGGCCAGCGGCGGACCACTGATCGACCAGGTCGGCCATCGGGCTCGACGGGGTGATCGGGTAAATGGCAGCCACTTCCGTAAAGGCGTAGGACACGTGGGCGGCAGCGTTGTTGCCGTCCATCGTAACGAGCTTTCTTGCCATAAACTTCATCTCCTATTTCTCTTAGGTTATCCTATGTTTGTGCAATGGGTACCTATCAGCCCATTCACGTCAATATGATAACACAGCCGTAAAAAAACGTAAATAATAGTTTTCTAATTCGTGTTTCATTTTTCGAAACGTTATTATTGAAAACATGCAAGTTTCCGTGGAAAAACCGGCGTTTTCACGGAAAAGACCCGGTTTTTTCGCCGTTTTTTCGCTTGTGCTTTCTTGTCTATTGTTATATAATATATCACTGCTGTTAAGAAAGGGGCTGTCTACATGGTCAAAATCGAACAATCGAATGGCACCATCAGCATCACCAACGAAGTATTCACAAACCTTGCAGGCGACGCCGCGACCAGTTGCTTCGGCGTGAAGGGCATGGTCGGCCGCAGCAAGGACAGCGGTCCGTTCCAGCTTCTGCGCAGAGAATCCATGTCTAAGGGCGTCAACGCCACGTTCGCCGACGACGGGAGCATCTCGCTCGAGCTGCACATCGCAGTCGATCACGGCGTGAACATTTCCGCGCTTGCCCACAGCATCATCAACGAGGTCAGCTATAAGGTCAACCAGGCCACCGGCGTGCCCGTTGCGCGTGTGGACGTGTTCGTGGATTCCATGTTCCTCGATTGAGCAGGGACATTTCGCATCGCTTCCCCTCCCGGGAGCCGCGCTTCCGGGCCATTTTCATTTCCCCTGTCGGAGGTGTACAGATTTGAGAGAAATCATTGATGCCGCAGCGCTTCGGGAGATGCTCCTGTGTGCGAACGCGGCACTGGAAGAAAACAAACAGCGCATCAACGAGCTCAACGTCTTTCCTGTTCCGGACGGTGACACCGGCACGAACATGAGCCTGACGATGAACTCCGCCGCCATCGAGCTCGGCCGCAAGCAGACCGACACCGTCGGCGCCGTGGCCGACTGCGCCGCCAGCGCCCTGCTGCGCGGCGCGCGCGGCAACTCCGGCGTCATCCTGTCGCTGCTGTTCCGCGGGATCGCCAAGTCCCTCAAGGGCCGCGAGAACGCCAACGCCGCAGAGTTTGCCGCCGCCGTCTCCGCCGGTGTGGACGCCGCCTACAAGGCCGTCATGAAGCCGGCCGAGGGCACGATCCTCACCGTCAGCCGTCTGGGTGCGCAGGCCGCCGTGGAGTTTGCCAAGGAGAGCACGGACTTTGAGGCCATGCTCGAGGCGCTGCTCGCCGCCGCGCGCGAGGCGCTGGCCGATACGCAGAACATCAACCCCGTGCTGCGCCGTGCAGGCGTGGTCGATGCCGGCGGCGAGGGCTTCGTGCTCGTCATGGACGCCATGCTCGGCTACCTGCAGGGCCGCACCGCCGCCCCCGTGACCGCGGCCGCTCCGGCTGCCGCCGCCGCACCGAAAGAGGGCGCGGACTTCTCCGAGTTCGACACCGGAGAGATCACGTTCGGCTACTGCACGGAGTTTATCGTAGCGCGTGAAAACAGCAAGAGCCCCGAGCTGCTGCGCTCGTTCCTCAACAACCTCGGCGACTGCGTCGTCGTGGTCGATGACGACGAGATCATCAAGGTGCACGTGCACACGAACGTGCCCGGCGAGGTGCTGACCGAGGCGCTGACCTACGGCCCGCTCCAGACCGTGAAGATCGAAAATATGCGCAACCAGCACACCGCGCTCTCCGGCAGCGACGCCCCCGCCGCACCCGAGGCCGAGGCTGAGAGCGAGCCCGCCGTCGCCGCGCCCGAAAAGCAGTTCGGCGTCGTGGCCGTGTCCGCCGGCGAAGGCATGGCGGACCTCTTCCGCGAGCTGGGCGTTGACCGCGTCGTCACCGGCGGCCAGACCATGAACCCCTCCACGGAGGACATCCTCACTGAGGTCAACAAGACCCCGGCAGAGGTCGTGTTCGTGCTGCCGAACAACAAGAACATCATCATGGCCGCCCAGCAGTGCATCCCGCTGTCGGACAAGAAGGTCATCGTCATCCCGACCAAGACCGTGCCGCAAGGCATCACCGCGATGCTCTCGTTCGACCCGTCGAGCGCAGAGGACGTCATCGAGGCCGAGATGAGCGCCGCGATCGAGAGCGTACACACCGCGCAGGTCACCTATGCCGCGCGTGATTCCGATTTCGACGGGCACGACATCCACAAGGGCGAGTATCTGGCGCTGATGGACGGCGCGCTGCTCGGCAGCAACGCAGACCTGGACAAGGTGCTGCTTGCGATCGCCGATGCCGCCACGGATCTTGACCCCGACATCGTCTCCATCTACTACGGTGAGGACGTGAAGGCCGATGCCGCGCAGCACGCAGCTGAGCTGGTCGGCGAGCGTCTGCCGATGTCGGACGTGAACGTGGTCAACGGCGGTCAGCCGGTCTATTACTACATGATCTCGTTTGAATAAAACGTGCACCATAGCAAACCGCCCCGGTGAAAACCGGGGCGGTTTGCTTTTTGTGTTCGGTTTTATCGCTCCTGCGCACGGATCAGGTTCTTGTAGAAATCGACCGCGCCGGGCAGGCAGTTGTACTCGATGTTCTCGTTGAGACCGTGCATGCCCTTCATCTGCTCCGGGCCGTAGATCACGGGCGCAAAGCGCAGGCAGTTGTCGCAGATCTCCTGATAGAACTGCGCATCGGTCGCGCCGGTCATGACATAGGGGCTCACGGGCAGCCCCGGGAACGTCTCGCCGATGACCCGCTCCACCTGCCGGAAGGCTTCGCCGTGGATGTCCACGGTCTCGGAGTAGTCGTTGGCGTGGATGACCTCCATCTCCAGACCGTGCTTTTCGGCAAGGCGGCGGATGATGGCAAGGCTCTCCTGCTCACCCTGATGCGGGATGAAGCGCATATTCGCGCCGAGCGTCGCCTCCTGCGGCAGGACGTTGTACGCATCGGCACCGGACTGCATTGTGAAGGCGATCGTCGTGTGCAGCATCGCGCCTGCCTGCGCCGATACGCGCGGCAGCACCAGCTTCATCAGCGGGGCAAACAGCCAGAGGTTGCCCATCACGAGCCGCAGGCCGAACGGCGCATAGGGCGCAAGGCGCGCGAACATGGCCGAGACCTCCGGCAGGAACTTTCTGCGGAACGGGTCGTGCTTTTCCACATCCGTCACAAACGCGGACAGGCGCGCGATGGGGCTGTTCGCCATCGGCGCGCTGGCGTGACCGCCGTTGCTGCGGGCGGTGAATTTCACGTCCGCCTTGCCCTTTTCAAACACGCCCACCATGGCAAAGTTGCCGGGGATGCCGGCGATCGGCTCGGAGATGATGCCGCCGCCCTCATCACAGACGAGAAACGGTCGCACACCGCGGCGCTTGAGCTCGGCGACGATCTTCGGCGCGCCGTCGCCCGCCCACTCCTCCGTGCAGGACGAGGAGAGATAGACGTCGTTGGCGGGCTCATAGCCGGCGGCGAGCAGCTCCTCGACCGCCTGGAAAAACGCCATGAGCGAGGCCTTGGTATCCGACGCACCGCGTCCCCAGACCTTGCCGTCGGCAATGTCGCCGGAAAACGGCGCGTGCGACCATGTGCCCTCGGCGGGCACGACGTCCTGATGGCTCATGAGCACGATCGGTCGGTCGTGTGCCTTGCCCTTCCAATAGAAGAGCAGGTTGCCGTCGATGACCGTGCGCTCGAGCTTTTCGTGCACGAGCGGGAACAGCTGCTCAAGCTGCGCGTGGAAGCGCTCAAAGCGCTCCGGCTCATAGACGTTGGCATACGACGTAGTGTCGCAGCGGATCATGGCGGCGAGCTTTTCGGCGCAGACCATGGCGCGCTCTGCGTCCGGCTGCGGCTGATAGGTGGATTTTTTCTTCGGCATGAGCACGGCGTGCGCCACCGCCGCTCCCAGCGGGGCCAGCGGTGCGAGTGCGAGATAACCGGTGTGAAATTTCATTACGCTTTGTCCTCCTGATTCTGTTTGCGGTAGAGCGCGTAGGCGATGCCGATGGCCAGCGCGCCGCTCGGAACGATCATGAAGCTGGTCGAGCCCGTCAGCGACGGGACGAGCATGAACAGCACGCTCATCATGACCAGCGGTGCAATGGCAACGCGGATGTTCTTGCGGAAATACTGATACGCCATCGCGCCGAAGAGCGCGGGGACGACGTTTGCAAACGCCGGCTGGAGCACGGGGCTCTGCAGCACGGGCTGCAGCGGCACGAGCAGCGCCACGCCGAGCGCGAGCACGACGATGGTCACGAGCGAGCTTGTCGCGATCGAGAGCGTCGAGATGATCTCGTTTTCCGCAGTGCCGGTCTTGGTGTCGGCAATGTCGCGCGCATTGACCGCGCACGGGATCTTCATGTTGATGAGGTTGCCGGTGATGAAGGCAAGGTAGCCGCCGCCCGCGCCGAGCATGGGCGTGTAGATGAGAAACTCCGCCACGCTTGCGACCGCCCACACGATGCCGACGGACAAAAAGCCCTTGCCGACGGCGCCCATGTCGGGCATCGCGCCGAGAAACGTGCCGATGAGAAACGGTGCGCCGACAAGCAGCACCAGCGTGATCACGCACACGGCGCGGCCGAGCACGTGCGTGCGGCGGTTAAACTGTTCCAGATACACTTTGCGTTCGGTTTCGTTCATGATATTCCCCTCCTTACAGGCGCACGAGCACGGCCGCCGCCATGCCGATGAGCATACTGCCGGCGATGGAAAAGCTCTCGAGCCATGCCATATTCTTCTTCTCGGCCAGATACACAAACAGCGCCATCGCCGCCGCCGACACGGCCACGACCACCAGCGGCGTCCAGTCGCCGACGCAGGTGAACAGCCCCTCGCCGGACACGAACGCACCGATGTAGCTGCCGATGTACGCGCAGACGAGGCCGATGAACATGGCCGTCATGGCGCTGTCGCCGAAGCCGACGCCGGAGGCGGATTTCGCCCCGTCGTTGCCGAGGCGCCTGAGGTAGCGCTTGTTGAAGAAGATGGACAGGAGCATGCCCCAGATGATGCAGAAGCTCATCAGCAGGGCGATCGTCGTGAAGGCCTGCGGCGTCATTTCGGCAGCAGACAGTGCGTGCATGCCGACCTGCTCGGCGGCAGCCTGCGCGACCTGCGTCTCATAATGCAGCGCGCCGATAACGGACAGGCGCAGCCACGGCCACGGCGTGCCGAGGCTGCCGGACAGGGCGATGACGCCGAGCAGGATGCCGACGCTCGGCAGGACCGAGAATGTGGCGCTCGACGTGATGGCGCGCTTCATGCGTGCGGGGTCCATGCCGATGGCCAGACCCGCGCGGTACGAGCGCACAAGGAACACGACGCACACCGCCGCGACGAACGCGATGATGCCGCCGCAGATCGCGTACATAGGTGCGCTGTTGAGCTGGGCTAAGATGTTGTTCATAAATGTTCTCCTCCCCGGTAACGGCCGGTATCCGTATATGAAAAGGCCCGCATGGCATACACCGTGCAGGCTTTTTTCACAGCTTATTGCGCGCCGCCGGCCGGCCCGGATACAGCCGGGCGGATGTTGGACGCGGTCAGGTAAGACTGAAACAGCAGCATGCCCGCAACGGCGACCAGCATAAGCTGCTGCGCGCCGGCGCGGTCATCCGGCAGGGCGGTGATGCACAGGAACGCCGCAAACTGGCTCCAGAAAATGCTCTTGACGGCTTTCGGGCGGCCATAGACAAAACCCGCAAGCTCATAAAACGCGATCAGCGCGGCGCACAGCGCCAGGATCTCGACCGCGTAGGCAGAGATGGTGGGGTTGATGATGTTGACCTTGTAGCTCACGATCAGCCAGAACACGAGCAGCACCATCGGCATGGACGCACACACGAGCGCGCCGGCGTCATTCTCCCGCTCACCGGGGGCGAGCATCTGGCGCGCAAACACCACACCCGTCACGACCGCGAGCACGGCAAGCACACGCTGCAGGCCGGGCTCGGAGAGCGCGCCGCTGCTCAGCAGCAGCCAAAGGCCGCCGAGCGCGAGCATCGCACCGAGCAGGACACCGCCGACCGCGCGCGCACGCTTTGACGCCGCGAACGCCGCGGGAAGCGAGTCCGGAAAGCTGGTGTGCGGCTGATTCTTTACCCGGAAGCACATGACGGCCAGCACCGCCGCGGCAACGGCGATCATCAGCGCGACGACGTACGGCCAGATGCTTCCGTGTACGGCAAGGCCGGTCTCGGCCTCAAAGCAGGCCTGATTCTGCAGCCAGCGAAAAAAGATCCCGAATGCCGACAGCACAGCTGTACAGCAGCAGATCACCCAAGCATTTTTGCGCATAACAAACTACCTGTCCCAATACATATTTAGCAGAGTTATTTTATACTGATTTCCCCGCTGCGTCAAGGCACAAAACGCCCCGCGCGGCAGAAAGGAGGCGGTGCGGATGCGCAGGGTTTTTCTGCTGTCGCTGCTGCTCGTGGCGCTGTCGCTGCTGATCCCGTGGCTTGCGGTCACGCTCGCCCCGGCCGGAGAGGAGGCTTCACCGCCCGCCCCGTCCGTGCCGGTGTCGGACAACGTCGCGCCCGACGGCGCAACGCCCATCACGGCACTGTGCGGTGATGCGCTCATCGAAACGACCATGGCCGACTGGCTGCCCGGCGTGGTAGCCGCCGAGATGCCCGCCTCCTTCGCGCCCGAGGCGCTGCGGGCACAGGCCGTCGCCGCGCGTACCTACATCCTCCAGCGCGTGCGCGGCGGCGGCGCAAACCATCCGGAGGCCGGCATCTGCGACCGGTACACCTGCTGCTGCGCGCACAAGGACGATGCGGCGCTGCGCGCGCAGTGGGGCAAGGATTATGCGCACAACATGGCGCGCATCCGGAAGGCCGTTGCCGACACGGACGGGCAGTATCTCGTCTACGACGGGCAGCTCATCCGCGCGGTGTTTCACGCCGCGTCCGCCGGGTCGACCGAGTGCAGCGCCGCACTCTGGGGCGGTGATGCGCCGTATCTTGTGAGCGTGTCCTCCCCGGAGACGGCGCAGGACGTGCCGAACTACGTCTCCACGGCCGAGATCGCAGCCGACGCCGTGCAGGATGCCGTGCTGGACCGTTATCCGGACTGTGTGCTCGGCGACGATCCGAGCACATGGTTCGGCGCGCCAGTGCTCGATGACAGCGGCCGCGTGGCAAGCATCCCCGTCGGCTCGGAGACGCTCACGGGCGCGCAGGTGCGTGCGCTCTTTTCCCTGCGCTCGGCGGCGTTTACCGTCACGTACGGCAGCGGAGCGTTCACCTTCACCGTCACGGGCAGCGGTCACGGCGTCGGCATGAGCCAGTACGGCGCGAACGTCATGGCAGCGCACGGCAGCGGCTATGCCGACATCCTCGCGCACTACTACCCCGGCACGGCGCTCATCCGCGCCGGGGGCTGAACGAAGCGTGAAAAAGAGACGTCCGGAGACGTCTCTTTTTCTTATTTTATGCTCACTTTTGCACCGTGGGGTCGGTGTACGTGTTCTCGTCCACATAATAGACCGTCATGTCCGAGGTCGCAATGAGCTTACCCTCGTCATTGAACACCTCCGCCGTGACTAGGCCGGTCGTGCGGCCTGCCTTGACCACGCGACCGCGCGCCACGAGCTTTTCCGTGTCCTTGGCGCGGCGCAGGAAGTGGATGTTGCTGTCGAGCGTCACGGTGATGCGCCCGCCGGTGCGCGCGGCGACACCGGTCGCCACGTCGCAGAGCGTGAAGATCAGCCCGCCGTGCGCCATACCGAGCGGGTTGAGACTCTCCTGCGCGAGCTTGACCTCGACAACGCTGGTGCCGTCGCCGACCTCGGTGACGACGATGTGGTTGTGGGAATTGAAGCCCTCGAACTCATTATAACGAAACGGGTCGAGATAGACCGCCTTGTTTTCCGTCTGCATATTCTGTGCCATATTGGGGTACGCCTCCGTCCAGATTACATTCAGGGCGTTATCATACCACGTTCGCACGTTTTCGTCAAAACAATTTTTCCTTCCCGCACCTGCGCCGTGACCACATCGCCGCGCCGGAGCGAGCCGTCGAGCAGCATCCCCGCCGCCTGATCGGCGATCGTGCTCTGGATCGCCCGGCGCAGCGGCCGCGCCCCGTACACGGGGTCGTAGCCCGTCGCCGAGAGCGCATCGAGCGCCGCATCCGGCACGCGCAGCTCCACGCCCGCGCGCTCCATGCGCCGGTTGACCGTGCCGAGGAGCTTTTGCGCGATCCGGCGGGTATCGGCGCGCGTAAGCTTGTGAAAGACGATGATCTCATCGACGCGGTTGAGAAACTCCGGCCGGAACGTCTTTTTCAGATCGGACATGACCATGCTGCGGATCTCGGCATCCGTGCGCCCCGCGTCCGCGCCCGTCTGCTGTGCAAAGCCGAGGCTGCGGCGGCTGTCGGTGATGGCCTTTGCCCCGACGTTCGAGGTCATGACCACGACCGCATTGCGGAAATTCACCTTGCGCCCGAGCGAGTCCGTGAGCTGCCCGTCCTCCATCACCTGCAGCAGGAGGTTAAAGACGTCCTCGTGCGCCTTTTCGATCTCGTCGAAGAGCACGACGGCATAGGGCTTGCGCCGCACCTTCTCCGTGAGCTGACCGCCCTCCTCGTGTCCGACATACCCCGGCGGCGAGCCGATGAGCCGCGACACGCTGTGCCGCTCCATATATTCCGACATATCCACGCGGATGAGCGCCTGCTCATCGCCGAAGAGCGCCTCAGCCAGCGCCCGGCAGAGCTCCGTCTTGCCGACGCCGGTCGGTCCGAGGAAGAGAAAGCTGCCGATCGGCCGGTTCGGATCGCCAAGCCCGACGCGGCTGCGGCGGATAGCGTTCGAGACCGCGCACACCGCCTCCTCCTGCCCGACGACGCGGCGGCGCAGCGACGCCTCCATCTGCAGCAGCTGCTGGCTCTCGCTCGACGTGATGCCCGCGACCGGGATGCCCGTCCAGAGCGAGACGATCTCGGCCACGTCCTCGCCCGTCACGGCGCGCACAGAGCCGGAATTGGCCTGCTCCCAGCGGCTGCGCTGCATGCGCAGCTCCGCACGCAGCTTCTGTTCACGCTCCCGCAGGGCGGCCGCACGCGCAAAGTCCTGCGCACGCACGGCGCGTTCCATCTCCGCCGCTGCGGCGGCGAGCTGCGTCTCGAGCGCGTGCACCCGCTCGGGCTGCACCAGCGCCTGCATCCGTACACGCGAGGCCGCCTCGTCGACGAGGTCAATGGCTTTGTCCGGCAGCCAGCGGTCGCCGATATAGCGCACCGAGAGTGCGACCGCTTTGTCGAGCGCCTCGTCCGTGATCTTCAGGCGATGGTGCGCCTCGAGCCGCGCGCGCAGGCCGCGCAGGATCTGCAGGCTCTGCTCGGGCGTTGGCTCTGCAATACGCACGGGCTGAAAGCGCCGCTCGAGCGCCGCGTCCTTTTCAATATACTTGCGGTACTCCTCAAGCGTCGTCGCGCCGATGATCTGCAGCTCGCCGCGCCCGAGCGCGGGCTTGAGGATGTTCGCCGCGTCGATCGCGCCCTCGGCAGAGCCCGCGCCGACGATCGTGTGCAGCTCGTCGATGAAGAGGATGACGCTGCCTGAGCGCTGCACCTCCTGCAGGACGCATTTGACGCGCTCCTCAAAATCGCCGCGGTACTTTGTGCCTGCAAGCATGGCCGTCAGATCCACGCTCACGATGCGCTTGCACTTCAGGTCCTCGGGCACACTGCCGTCGGCGATGCGCTGCGCGAGCCCCTCGGCCACCGCCGTCTTGCCGACGCCGGGCTCGCCGATGAGCACGGGATTATTCTTGCTGCGGCGCGAGAGGATCTGGATGGCGCGCTCGATCTCGCGGTCGCGGCCGATGACCGGATCCATACGTCCGGCTGCGGCAAGCTCCGTGAGGTCGCGGCCGTACTGGTCGAGCGTTTTCGTCTCGGCAGCGCGGCGCGGCTGTGCGCGCGGCGCACCCTGCTGCGGCCGGGGCTTATACTCCGGGCGGCCGAAGACGTCCATGATGTCCGTATAGATCTTGTTGAGGTCGCCGCCCGCCGCCACAAGGATACGCGCCCCGGCGCTGTCCGCCTCGCGGAGGATGCCCATGAGCAGATGCTCCGTGCCGACATAGCAGTGACCGAGGCGGTTGGAATCCTCGGCGGCCAGCTCGATGACGTGCCGCGCGCGGGGGCTGAGTCCCTGCTCGGGCGTGCCGGGCACGCCGCGCCCGACCGTCTCCGTGACCATGCGCGTGAGCACGGAATCGGTAAGCGCGTTGTCCGCCAGAATGCGCGCACCGAGCCCCTCCCCCTCCCGGGTGATCCCGAGCAGGATATGCTCCGTGCCCACATAACTGTGCCCCATTCCCGCCGCCGCATCGTGTGCCTTGCGGATCGCCGTGGATGCCCGCTGTGTAAACCTTTCACTGCCGCGCATAGATCGTTTGCCTCCTTCGCCGGTCATACGCCTCTATTATCCTCCGGCCGGCGCAAGGAATGTGCCGAATCCGGGAAACTGATTTGTATTATTTCCACGTCTTCCCGGGTTTTAATCAGCACACATTTTCGAATTTCGAAAAACGCGGTTGATTTTTCAGATTTTTGTGCTACAATGGCTCTCATACCAGTGGTAGCGATACCCGGTGAAAAACATAGGAGGTAACGACAATGGCTTTTGTTATCAGCGATGATTGCGTCATGTGCGGCACCTGCGCCGCCAACTGCCCGGCTGAGGCAATTTCCGAGGGCAACGGCAAGTACGTCATCAACGCGGACAGCTGCATGGAGTGCGGCACCTGCGCTGCGAACTGCCCGGTGGGTGCGATCTCCGTCGACTGAGTTCCGCTCGGAGAACAACGCAAACGAATGAGGCGATATGCAAGCTGCATATCGCCTCTGTCTATATGACGGCAACGGAAGGAGCGTGCGCCATGACCCAACCGGAATATGACGACCTGTGGCCCGGCGGACCGCGCTTTGTGCGCTCCGGCGCGGGGTTTGCCCTCGGCACGGACAGCGTGCTGCTGGCCGATTTTGCGGCGCAGCGCCGCGCACGGCGCATTGCCGACCTCGGCTGCGGCGCGGGCGTGCTGACGGTGCTGCTGCTGCGCGCGCTGGAGCAGGCGACCGCCGTCGGCATCGAGCTGCAGCCGGACGCGGCGCAGCTCGCGCGCGACAACATCAGAGCAAACGGTCTGAGCGGCCGGGCGCAGATCCTCTGCGCCGACCTGCGCGCGCACCGCACGTTGCTCCCCGCCGGGAGCTTTGACCTCGTCGTTGCAAACCCGCCGTATTTCGCCGCCGGCAGCGGCCACACCTCGCCCGACCCCATGCGGGCGCACGCGCGCGACGAGCGCACCTGCACCATGCAGGACATCTGCACCGCCATGGCCTATCTCACGCGCTGGGGCGGCGCGGTCGCGCTCGTACACCGGCCGGAGCGGCTCAGCGAGCTGCTGTGCGCGCTCACGGCCGCGGGGCTCGAGCCCAAGCGCCTGCGCACCGTGGCATACAAGGCCGACGCCGCGCCCAACCTCGTACTGGTCGAGGCACGCCGCGGCGGAAAGCCGGGACTCACCGTTTCACCGCCGCTGGCGCTGTGCACGCCCGACGGCGCGGACTCGGACGAGATCCGCAGAATTTATCACAGGAGGACGCAACCATGAGCGGAACACTGTATCTGGTCGGCACGCCGATCGGCAACCTCGGCGACCTGTCCGTGCGCGCACTCGAGACGCTGCGCAGCGCCGACTTCATCGCCGCCGAGGACACGCGCGTGACCGCAAAGCTGCTCAACCACTTTGAGATCAAAAAGCCGTGCGTGAGCTACTACGAGCACAACAAGTACGCCAGCGGTGAGAAGATCGTCGCGCGGCTGCTCGCGGGCGAGACGTGCGCGCTCGTGACCGACGCCGGTATGCCCGCCATCTCCGACCCCGGCGAGGACATCGTGCGTCAGTGCGCCGAGCAGGGCATCGACGTGCAGGTCATCCCCGGCCCCTGCGCCGCCATCGCCGCGCTGGCCGTGTCCGGCTTGCCGACGCAGCAGTTTTGCTTCGAGGGCTTTCTCGCCGTGAGCGGCAAGACCCGCCGCGAGCACCTGCAGCGGCTGCAGGGCGAGACACGCACCATGCTCTTCTACGAAGCGCCGCACAAGCTGCTGCGCACACTCAACGACCTGCGCGACACGTTCGGCGGTGAGCGGGAGATCACGCTCGCGCGTGAGCTGACAAAGCTGCACGAGCAGACGCTGCGCACGACGCTCGACGGCGCCGTGGCGTACTTCACCGAAAACGCGCCGAAGGGCGAATTCGTGCTCGTGCTGCGCGGCGCACCCGAGCGCTCGGAGCCCGAGGTCACGGCCGAGCAGGCGCTTGAGATCGTGGCGCGCTACCGCAGCGAGGGCCGCGCGCTCAAGGAGGCGTGCAAGCTCGCCGCCGCCGACACCGGCTTCGGCAAAAACGAATTGTATCAGATGGCGCTCAACATCTGAGCATGATGGAATCGGTTTCTATCTCAAAATTATTTTGATTTTGGCGAAAAAAGTCCCCTGACCTGAGGTCAGGGGACTTTTTTCAGCTCCGCTCAGAGCTTTTCGTTCATGGCGCGGATGCAGTCGGGGCAGATGTTCTTGCCCTTGTAGTTGATGATGTCCTTCGCGTTGTCGCAGAAGATGCAGGCCGGCTGATACTTGCGCAGGATGATGGACTCACCATCCACAAAGATCTCGATGCGGTCCTTCTCCTCGATGCCGAGCGTTCTTCTCAGCTCGATGGGAAGCACGATGCGGCCGAGCTCGTCTACTTTTCTAACAATACCGGTAGATTTCATAAATGTGTCCTCCAATACGTATGGGATAAGGGAAAGGATGACTCAAAAATCATTCATTTCAACAACTGCATTATACCAAAGCCTGTCAAAAAGTCAACGGATTCGACAAACGTTCACAGTCAATTTACGTTTTTCTACCATTTGCATATTTTGGTTCCCTTGTGCATAATATGTTTTTGTGAATAATCACCGAAAACTTAAAATTTTTTATAGAAAGGAGCGACCACGATGGCACTGTCCCGGATATGGGTCAGCATGATATGCGTCGCGCTGGCCTTCGGCGCGGCCTCCGGACGCGGTGCGCAGCTCGGTGCTGCGGCGGCGCAGGGCGTGCAGCAGGCTGTGGATTTTTGCCTGACGGTGGGCGGTATGATCTGCCTTTGGTCGGGCGTGATGGAGCTCATGCGGCGCTGCGGCATCGCAGGCGGGCTGTCGCGGCTGCTGCGGCCTGTGCTGCGGCGGCTGTTCCCGCACGCCGCGCGCGATGTGCAGGCGCTCGATGCGCTGAGCATGAACGTGAGCGCGAATCTGCTCGGGCTCGGCAACGCAACGACACCGGCCGGTGTGCGCGCGGCCCAGGCAATGGCGCGCGAGCTGCGCGGCGACACCGCCAGCGACGAGCTGTGCCTGCTGGTGGTGCTCAACACGGCCTCGATCCAGCTGCTGCCGGTCACGATCGCCGCCGTGCGCGAGGCGGCGGGCGCTGCCGTACCGTTCGACATTCTGCCCGCCGTGTGGGTGAGCTCGCTCTGCTCGGTCACGGCGGGGCTGCTGGCCGGAAGGGGGCTCGCGCGCGTATGGCCGTGAGCGACCTGCTGACGCTGACCGTGCCGCTGCTGCTGGCGGGAGTCGGGCTCTGCGGCGTGCTGACCGGGACGGATGTGTTCTCTGCGCTGACTGACGGCGCGCGTGACGGGCTGAAAACCGTCATGCGCATCTTCCCTGCGCTTGTGGCGCTGCTGACGGCGGTGAGCATGCTGCGCGCATCCGGCGCGCTCGAGGCGCTCACGCGGCTGTGCGCGCCCATACTGGCGCGGCTCGGCATCCCGCCCGAGACAGCGATGCTGCTGCTCGTGCGGCCGATCAGCGGCAGCGGTGCGCTGGCCGCCGCAAGCGACATCATCCAGACCTACGGCGCAGATTCCCGCATCGGGCGCACCGCCGCCGTCATGCTCGGCTCCACCGAGACGACGTTCTACGTGCTGGCGGTCTATTTCGGCGCATGCGGCATCCGGCACAGCCGCTGGGCGATCCCCGCCGCCATCGTCGCCGACGTGACCGGCTTTGTCACGGCCGCGGCGCTGGTGCGCTGTCTCTGGGGTACATAGGCGGACGACAAAGTGCACAAAAGCAGACGGCGAGGTTGATATTTTCTTGACAAAACGCCTATTTTGCAAAAATACGCACTTTTTGCTTTACAAAGCCGACGGAATGTGTTATAAAATAATCACGTTAGTTAATAAATTAACTCAACGTTCTTCCGATTTCTTTTCTTTTCTCTTCTTATTTTTGCTCTCTCGACAGCAACGTGTCGCCACTCTCCGGCGGCACGTTGTTGCCGTTTTCGGGCCTATACGAACAAGCTGCCCTCCCCCGCGTGCGCGGGAGAGGGCGGCTTGTGTTATATGCGGTACGAATCACATTTTTTCCGGTGCGGTCACGCCGATGATGCCCAGACCGATCTCGAGCACGCAGCGCGTCGCGTCAGCCAGCTTCAGGCGGGCGTCGCGCACGAGGGGCTCTGCGTCCTTGATGCGGCAGACGTTGTAGAAGCGGTGGAAACGCGCAGCCAGCTCCGTCACATAGCGGTTGATACGGCTGGGATCGTAATCGCGCGCGGCGAGGTGGATCTCCTCCGGGAGCATGGCGAGCTGCTTGATGAGCTCGCGCTCCTGCGGCGTCGAAAGCAGCGCTGCGTCGACATCCGCAGCGGCAGGCACGGCGCAGCCGCTCTCCGCCATGGCAGCCAGCAGCGTGCAGATGCGCGCGTGCGCATACTGGACGTAGTAGACGGGATTTTCGCTGTCCTGCCGCACGGCGAGGTCGAGGTCGAACTCGAGGTGCGTGTCCGGCTTGGCGTTGAAGAAGAAACGGCAGGCGTCCACGCCGATCTCGTCCATTAGGTCAGCGAGCGACAGCGCCTTGCCGGTGCGCTTGGAGACCTTGACGATCTCGTCGCCGCGCATGAGGCGCACCATCTGCATGATGAGGAAATCGAGCTTGCGTCCCTCAAGGCCGAGCGCGGGCGCGCGCATGGTCGCAGCGAAGCGGATGGCGTGGCCGTGATGGTCAGCGCCCCAGACATCGATGACGCGGTCAAAGCCGCGCTCGATGAACTTGTTGCGGTGGTAGGCGATGTCGACCGCGTAGTAGGTATAAAAGCCGTTCGAGCGGCGCAGGACCTCGTCCTTATCAGCGCCGAGCTCAGTGTTGCGCAGCCAGAGCGCGCCGTCCTTTTCATACGTCAGGCCGGCATCCGTGAGCAGCTGCACGGTCTCGGTCACGTAGCCGGAGCTGTGCAGACTGCTCTCGAGGAACCACTGGTCAAAGTGGATGCGGTAGCGCTCAAGGTCGCGCTGCATGCGCGCGATGTTGTACGGCAGACCGAAGGCCACGAACGCCGCGCAGCGCTCGGCGCTCGGCACGGTGAGGTACTTGTCGCCGTCACGCTCGTAGATGAGCTTGGCAAGCGCCTTGATGTCGTCGCCGTGGTAGCCGTTGTCCGGGAATTCGACCGCGTCCTCACCCTCGATGAGCTGGAGGTAGCGCGCCTCGATGGACTTGCCGAACAGGTCGACCTGATTGCCGGCGTCATTGACGTAGAATTCGCGCCAGACGTCATAGCCCGCGCGGTCGAGCACGGACGCGAGCGCGTCACCGAGCACGCCGCCGCGCGCGTTGCCGATCGTCATCGGGCCGGTGGGGTTGGCGGACACGAACTCCACCATGACTTTCTCCCCGTGACCGTCGTCCACGCGGCCGTAATCCGCGCCGGACTCCTCGACGGCGGACAGCACGTCCTGATACCACTTGTCGGACAGGCGGAAGTTCAAAAAGCCCGGACCTGCCGCCTCAACACCGGAAAACCACGAGCCGCCGAGCTCCATGTGTGCAATGAGCGCCTCGGCGATCTTGCGCGGCGCCATGTGCATGGTCTTGGCCGATGCCATGGCATGGTTTGCGGCAAAGTCGCCGTTAGCGGTGTCCTTCGGCTGCTCAACGCTGCCGCGGATCTCCGCGCCCTCGGGCAGCTCGCCCGCGGCGACGGCACGCAGATATGCTTCCCGGATGCACGCATCCACAGCGGCGCGTGCCTGTTCGATTCGATTGGCCATAATCAGTTACCCTCTATTCTATAATCTTTATTGTTCTCTGACGGTGATCCTAAGCCGGTTGCGGTTGGCGCAGGCGTGGTCAAAATCCACAACGTACAGCAGCTCCAGCACGCCGCCTCGCTCATCGAGCGTGGAGCGGTAGCGCTGCGTCTCCAGTCCGACCGTGCTCGTGCCGTACGGCGTCTGGTACAAAAACGTGTTACGCGTGCCGGGGGCAAAGACCATCCGGCTCGTGACAGCGCCTGTGCGCTTGAGCACGGCGTTTGACGGCGTAAAGGTGATGGTGGTGATCGTGCCGGCCATGCCGGTCAGCTCGCTCTCGGGATAGGTGAGCATACCGCAGCCGTCGACGCAGCTATACTCCCCGTCGGTCGAAAACTGCACCTGTTCGTCCGGCTCCTGCTCCAGAACATCCGCCTGAGAGCCCTCGATCGTGATAACGACCTGCATACGCCGCCTCCTTTGCATAATTGTGCGATTCTATTACTATATACTGTTTTGTCCAACTTCGCAACAGAAAAATGGTGTAGAATTTCCCGTCACCGTTTGCTATAATGGTAGCATAAGCGCATCCGCCGCCGACCGCTGCGGATGCAAGCCATTTTTCGGGGGCGCTGCTCCCGTCGGGAGGGATGACCGGATGAACATTGAGCTCACCGACAAGGAGTTCCGGCGGCTGCTGGATCTCGTCTATATCGGCAATTGGATCCTCAACTCCACGCGCGAGAAAGACCGGTTTGAGGACTATGATATTTTGCAGGAGAAGCTCTTTGCGCTGTGCGCCAGAAACGGCATGAGCGCGCTCATCTCCCGCTGGCAGGGGCACATCTTCCCCTCGCAGGCATACGAAAACGGCGGCATCCACGAGGCCATCGCCGACTATGAGGACGCCGTGTTTTTCGACATTCTGGCCGAGGAGCTCGCGCGGCGCGATCTCGGCTGTCTCGACGGCGAGCCCGCCGATCTGACCGAGCTCAACGCGCGCATGGACGAATACATGGATGAGTTTGAAAAGTCCGGCGTGGAAAATCTGGTGATCGAGGCGTGAGCACGCGCACAATCGAGACGCCCATCGGCGCACTGACGCTCACCGCGTCGGCGGACGCTGTCACGGCCGTCCGCTTCGGCGCGCAGGGCGCGCGGGACGCTTCGGCGCTGCTTGACGCGGCCGAGGCGCAGCTGCACGAATACTTCGCGCGCACACGGCGCACGTTTGACCTGCCGCTTGATCCGCGCGGCACGGCGTTCGAGCTGCGCGTGTGGACGGCGCTGCGCACGATCCCCTACGGCGAGACACGCAGCTACGGTGCGATTGCCGCCGCCATCGGCAGCCCGCAGGCAGCGCGCGCCGTCGGCATGGCAAACCACCGCAACCCGCTGCCGATCCTCATCCCCTGCCACCGTGTCATCGGCGCGGACGGCTCGCTCACGGGCTATGCCGGCGGGCTGGAGACAAAGCGCCGCCTGCTGGCGCTAGAAGGGATCACACATTTAAAATAAACAACCGATCGAATAACCAATCGAAAACACGGCCGCCGGAAAAATCCGGCGGCCGTGTTGTTTTTTGCACAGCGCATAGTTTTCGCGTGTGCGGTCATACTGTGCGCAGGAGATGAGGACAATGCGCATGAGCAGCGACGAATATGCGGCCTTTGTCGACTCGCTCTCGCCGCGCTCGCCCATCTGGGGCGATCTGCTGCGCGCGGGGCTGGTCGGTGGCGTGATCTGCACGCTTGGGCAGGCACTGACTGACCTGTACACAGCCTGCGGCGCAGCGGCGGAAACGGCGTCGGCCTGGTGCTCGATCACGCTGGTGTTTCTCGGTGCGCTGCTGACGGGGCTGGGCGTTTACGACGATCTGGCGCGCTTTGCCGGAGCGGGGTCGCTGGTGCCGATCACGGGGTTTGCCAACGCCGTCGTATCACCGGCGCTGGAATTCAAGACCGAGGGGCTCGTCACGGGCACGGCGGTGAAGATCTTCACGATCGCAGGGCCGGTGATCGTCTACGGCATCGGCGCAAGCGTGGTCTACGGGCTGATCCTTGCCGTATGCGGCATCCACTGACAAGGAGGACAATATGAACGATCACAAAAACGGCGGGCGCAAGAGCGCACCGGTACAGACCGGGCACGACCACCGCGCCGGAAAGCGCGAACGCAGCGAATCCGAGCATACGTCAAAACCAGACACCGCACCCAAAAGCAAGGCGCACGCGCCGGACGGTATCTCCGGCTACTGGGAATAAGGATATCCGCTGCGAATGGAATCGTTTGCTTTTGTCTATGCCCTGCATAGACAAAAGCGGCCGCTGAGTTTGCCAAAGAACCTCGTAGAGTTTCGCCAATGGCACGGCGAAAGAAAGTCCGATCATTTTCTCCGGCGACATGTGCGGCGGAGAAAATACTTCTCGGCCTGCAAACG